>SPJL01004464.1_pt1 | contig 84138 bp, 86 predicted proteins | sample 3741751 | NCBI WGS metagenome assembly SPJL01 (sample SAMN10925998, study PRJNA522277) | cold seep metagenome | isolation source: Elba SIP-enriched marine methane seep metagenome, extraction at timepoint T3 | place: Italy: coast of Elba, Mediterranean Sea | reverse complement strand
ATTCAGTTTTTGCAGGATGTTTTCTGCATGTTGGGTGAGTTCTTCATGCGCCTGGGCAGAGTCTTCTGGCTTGACGATTTGCACTAACTCAACCTTTTCAAACTGGTGTTGGCGGATCATACCGCGCACGTCGCTGCCGTAGGCACCGGCCTCGCTACGAAAACACGGCGTGTGGCAGACGAACTTCAGCGGCATTTGTTTAGCATCGACAATCACATCTCTAACGATATTGGTCACCGGTACCTCGGCGGTCGGGATCAAATAGAACGCTGGATCGTTGTTGACTTTGAACAGGTCTTCTTCAAACTTTGGCAACTGACCGGTGCCGCGCAGGCTGTCTGCATTGGCTAAGAACGGCACATAGGTTTCATCATACCCGTGTTCGTTTATGTGTGTATTCAACATCAATTGAACAATTGCGCGTTGCAGACTGGCCAACTCACCTTTTAGCACGACAAAGCGCGCACTGGCGATTTTGGCACCCAGCTCGAAATCCATGCCTTTGATGCCTTCCCCCAGATCGACATGATCTTTGGGCTCAAAGTCGAATTCTCGCGGCGCGCCCCAAGTCATCAGCTCGACATTGTCTTCATCGGTTTTTCCGGCAGGTACGGCTTCATCAAGAAAGTTGGGAATGCCTTCCAGTATGGCGTTCATCTGTTTTTGAATTTCTGACAGTTCCGCCTCTGCCGCTTTTAATTCGTCACCGAGATGGGCCACTTGATCCAGTAGCGGTTGAATGTCTTCGCCTTTGGCTTTGGCTTGCCCGATGGATTTGGAGCGGGTGTTACGCTCGTTTTGTAATTCCTGGGTTTTTACCTGGATGTCTTTTCGCCGGGTTTCCAGTTGTTCATAACTGGCCGCATCAAATTCAAATGCACGGCGTTGCAGTTGGTGTTTGACAAGTTCTATATCAGTTCTGAATAAACGGGGATCTAACATGTTCTGTCTTCTTTATTAAAATTTAATGATTAGTTTCGGCTACTGAAATTTGCCTGAATGGCGCCAACTATATCTGCCTGGCCGTCAAACAGCCCAGCCACAGGGTGAACGCACAAACCAGCACATTGCTAACGCAAACAGCACTCATGGTATTTAGATGATCTTGTACAGTATGTTCTGTTTCCAAAAGATGTAACACCAGGTAAAGGCTGGACAGGGTAATAAACAAGCCGGTGATCAAAATGCTGAAGGTAATACTGTACTCGATGGAAACCGGACTTTTCTGTATGAGTACGGTGCTCACCATCGCAATAATGAATGCGCCCAGTGCATTGACCAATATTAAACCGTACGGCAGACTCCATCCATGCCAGCGCACCATGCCACCGGCATGTTGAAATAATACCCTGCCAAGTTGCAGGCCAATCCAGACAGCCAGCAGGCAACTGGCCAGGCTGACGATCATATTCAGACCCGCTTTGGATATATCACCTTGTTCCAGCAGACCTAAGGTATCCAGTGAGAATGTTGAAAACGTGGTGAATGAACCGAACAAGCCAACCAACACGGCGGCACGGTATTCCTGCGAAATAGCAATACGCTGCAATATCAATGCTTCTGTCATCAAGCCCAGCAAAAATGACCCCAGTACATTCACAGCCAATGTACCGTAGGGAAATCCGCGCCCCAGCCATTGATACACGCCATTGGATACCAGCAAGCGCATCACTGCACCAAACGCTCCGCCGCATGCGACAGCTACAATCTGGTTCATCAGAATTTTATAAAATGCTCGCGGTAATAGCGCATTTCTTCAATCGACTCGATAATGTCATCCAAAGCCTTGTGCGCGGCTTTTTTATTGAAACCTTGCTGGATTACCGGTGCCCAGCGCGAGGCCAGTTCTTTTAATGTAGAGACATCCAGGTTGCGGTAGTGAAAATAGTTTTCCAGCTCGGGCATGTAACGATAAAGAAAACGCCTGTCCTGACAAATACTGTTACCACACATCGGTGATTTATTTGAAGGTACCCATTGCTGAAGAAATTCTATGGTTTGCGCCTGGGCAATTTCATCAGTAATCGCTGACGCTTTCACCCGGTCAATCAAGCCCGATTTGCCATGATGTTTTCGGTTCCAGTCATCCATGGCAGCCAGCGCTTCATCAGACTGTTTCACTGCCAATACCGGCCCTTCTGCCAGAATATTCAGGTCTTTGTCTGTCACAATGGTGGCAATTTCAATAATGAGGTCTGTATCCGGATCAAGCCCGGTCATTTCAAGATCTATCCAGATCAGGTTGTTGGAATCCTTTGACATCTAACTCGATCAGTACATTTAAAGTTGCGGTAAATTGTAGCATTGGATAATCTGTATAGCTAACTTATAAAAACGATGTTCCCAATCATGAACACTTTTACCATTATATTTTTAATTGCTTTAGTAATTTCCTACTGTATCCAATTCTGGCTGGCGTTTCGCCAGAAATCTTATGTTTTAAATCACCGCGATGCGGTACCCGAGGCGTTTCGCTCAAGAGTGCCGCTGGCTGCTCATCAAAAAGCCGCGGATTACACTGTTGAAAAAGGCAAACTGGGCGATCTGGATGGCGTGATCGGCATTATCCTGCTGTTATTGATGACGCTGGGCGGCGGTATCAGTATCGCTTTTGACTTTTGGGCGGGTTTTGGCTGGTCGCCTATGGTCTCAGGTCTGGCCGCGGTTGCCAGCATTTTTGTCGTCATGACATTAGTTGAGCTCCCTACCAATATTTATCAAACCTTCGTAATTGAAGAAAAATACGGGTTTAATAAGAGTACCGTTGCGCAATTTGCCAAAGACCAGCTGATTGCACTGATACTGGTTGCCGTCATCGGATTACCTTTGCTGGCTTTGATCTTGTGGGTCATGGATACCATCGGTGATTTGTGGTGGTTGTACGCCTGGGCGATTATGATCAGTTTTTCTCTGTTGATGAGCTGGTTGTTCCCTACGGTCATTGCTCCGCTGTTCAACAAATTCACGCCGATGGAAGATGGCTCGCTGAAGCAGCGTATTCAATCCCTGCTGGAGCGCTGCGGTTTCAGCAGTAATGGCATTTTCATCATGGACGGTTCGCGCCGCTCCGGGCATGGTAATGCGTATTTCACCGGCATGGGAAATAACAAGCGTATTGTGTTTTATGACACGCTGATCGAATCGCTGGATGATGATGAACTGGAAGCCGTTTTGGCGCATGAACTGGGGCATTTTAAATGTAAACATGTCATCAAAATGCTGGTCGCTTCTTCTGTCATGACCTTGATCAGCTTTGCCATCCTTGGCTGGCTGATTAACGAACCGTGGTTTTACAGCGGTCTGGGTGTCACCACGCAATCCAATGCGGCGGCATTGCTGCTGTTTACCCTGGTGTCGCCTGTGTTTACTATTTTTATGCAACCTATCTCCGCTTATTTTCAGCGCAAATTTGAATTTGAAGCTGATGAATTTGCCACCAACAACGCGCAGGCCGAGAAAATGATCAGCGGTCTGGTCAAACTGTATGAAGAGAATGCAAGTACGCTGACACCAGATCCTTTATATTCCGCATTTCACTACAGTCACCCCCCTGCAGCTATTCGCATTGCGCATATTGAAGAAAAAATGCAAACGGCCTGATGGCTGATGTACAGGAAGGTCTGGTTGTCTCTCATCTGGGCAAAGGCATTGCTGTTGAATATGACAACCAGATCATTCTGTGCCATCCCCGCCGCAAGCTGGACACCGTTGCGGTGGGGGATCGCGTTGAATTTTCACAAACTGCCCCTGACCAGGGCAGCATAGAATCTATACTGCCACGTCAATCCCTGCTTTCCCGCCCCTCGCGAAATAATAAAACGCGACCAGTAGCCGCAAATATCAGTCATGTCTATGTCGTATTTGCCGTTGAACCCAACTGTGACTTCCTGTTGATCGACCAATACCTTGCCCTTTGTGAAAACTTGTCGATTGAGGCTGTACTGGTGCACAACAAAGTCGATATCCCTGGCAGTGATTCGCTGCAAATAGACCTGGGTTATTATCAATCACTGGGATATTCGCTACACCAGGTCAGTGCTAAAAAAGGCATAGGCATTGATGGATTAAAAGCCGATCTGGGACAACATACCAGCATCTTTACCGGCCAGTCTGGTGTGGGTAAATCATCCCTGACCAATGCATTGTTGCCCGACAAAGACATCAAAACCAATACTGTCTCGGAAACCACCCGTCATGGCCGGCATACGACAACGGCTGCTACGCTTTACCATTTACCCTCTGGCGGAGATTTAATCGACAGCCCCGGGGTCGCCATTTTTGGACTGGCCAACACGCCCCCTGTACAACTGGCCTGGGGCTACCGTGAATTTCAACCGTTGCTTGAACAATGCCGTTTTCATAACTGCCAGCATGTCAATGATAAAGGCTGTCGTATCCGTGCAATGGCGGAAGAAAATTCACTCTTTAATCGTCGCTACCAGCGCTATTTAAAACTGTTGGACAAGTTGCCCAAAGCACGATTTTAAACACATAAAATCAATATTAAGTCTACTAAAAAATTACCCACACAAGCTGTGGATAACTCTGTGGATTAGCATGTAAACTTTTACGCTAAGCCCGTGTTTTTATTGCATTTTTGTTAACTTGTTCAAATTTACATCAAAGCCTGTATTAGCTTATATTTCAATTACTTACACAACCTTCTTAAGGCGAACACAGAAAATCCGGGCAGCATACCTGTAAAAATAAGGTTTTGTGTATAACTCCCAGTCTTATCACAACCTTAACTCACAATATATTAAAAATAACAAGATGATTTTGAAATTTTTTTTATAACACTGTGATCTTTTTTATCAATGAAAAATCATCCATGACAAAGCCCCTCCCGATATCCTGAACTACAGTTCCACTCCTGCTAAACCCCATTCTGTGATAAAAGCTCAGCGCTGCCTCATTATGCCGGTTGACCGTCAACCAAAGTGACTTTATGCCAAGTGAATGTCCATATTCAATCAAATACTCAATTGAGCTGCGCCCCAACCCGGCACATCTATAATCCTTCAGCACGTAAATTTTACTTAATTGCATGGAACACACTTGCTGATCACACAGGATTGACAAATAACCCGCAAAGTCAGTCTCTGTTGCGAGCAAAAAATATTGATACCCGACATCCAGCTGTTGCTGAATTGCTTGAGGTGATTGAAATTTATCCAGCATGTATTCAACCTGAGACTGACCTATAATTGGAGGGTAATGCTCTTGCCAGATAACTTTCGCTAATCTTGCGACCTGATCAATGTGTTCCTGTTCTATCACTTCAATAAACTGAATTGCCATGCGCATCTCATTACGGCCCCTTTACTTTTGCTTCTTTCTGACAACCTTGTTGACTGGCTGTGCTCCGGTTGTTATCAAACCGGGAATCAACATGCATATCCCGCGTTTGACTGCATCGCATTTTATAACAGCTGATGGCGAGAAGCTCGCCTACTCCTCCTGGAACGCCTCCTCTGCCAAAGCGGTTATCATTGCCCTGCATGGATTTAATGATTATCGACATTTTTTCCACAGTGCTGGAGAGTTTCTGCAGCGACAACACATCACCAGTTACAGTTATGATCAGCGCGGTTTTGGTGACTCTAGTTATCGAGGCTATTGGGCAGGTGCTGATACCTACAGTAAAGATGTCATTGAATTTACTCGTTTGATCAAGCAGCGTCACCCCACAATACCCATTTATCTGCTAGGGGAAAGCATGGGAGGAGCAGTGGTTGTTAACAGCAATCAATTTCAACCTGAATCGCTGATTAATGGCATGATTCTATGTGCACCTGCAGTGTGGGGCAGACACACCATGCCCTGGTATCAAACGGCATTACTTTGGGCACTAAGTTACAGCGTTCCCTGGTTAACATTAACCGGCGAAGGGCTTGATATTAAGCCTTCTGATAACATTGAAATGCTGCGCGCTTTGGGGGAAGACCCTCTTGTTATCAAGGAAACCCGGGTTGATGCCATTTATGGCATTACCAATCTGATGGATAAAGCACAGATGGCAGCGAAGACGCTCTCCCACCCGCTCTTGTTACTGTATGGCGAAAAAGACGACATTGTACCTAAAGAACCCACTCTGGCGTTTATCAATCACTTCCCTGAATCAAAAAAACACATGCAAACACTGGCCTTTTACCCTGATGGCTATCACATGCTGTTAAGAGATTTACAGGCAGAGGAGGTCTGGAATGATATTGCACACTGGATTTTTCATGCCGCTCTCCCTTTGCCTTCAGGGGCAGAAACTAATCTGCAAGATCTCATCAACAAACCCGACTTGATAACAGTGCACACCCCATAAAATCAGCCGAATGTATTCCCGTTCCATCCCCACAATTCAGCCGGGCAATTACTGAACTCGATATATATACGTTCAGCCGGTATTTTCAATTCACTTTGCAATAGCTGGCTGATTGACGCAGACAGGTTTTTTGCCTGCGTGGGCGTTAACCCGATACTTTTGCATTCAAGATAGGCGAGCGGATCAGTACTGCCCGCAAACATCATCAGCTTGCTGCTTTCTACTTCAGTCATGATGTAGCGTTCGGATTTACCGGTGGCCGTCTTGATGACCTGCGTCATTTCTTCCAGCAAGCCAGCGGCTTGACTGTCATCCAGGTCGATGTTGGTATTTAATGATAAAAAAGGCATGTAGACCTCCTACGGACACGGATTGGAATAGCGTTGATGAATATCTTCAATACTTTCCAGGATTTCTGCAGACAATTCAAGCGTCGCGCTTTCGATATTCTCACGTAATTGTTCAAGTGTCGTGGCGCCGATAATATTGGCCCCCATAAACGCTCGGCTATTCACAAACGCCAATGCCATTTGCGCAGGCGACAAACCATGTTGAAGTGCAAGCTCGACATATTCACGGGTCGCCGCGACCCCATTCTCTGTGATATAGCGTTTGTAACTGGGAAACAAGTCCAGTCTTGAGTTTTTCGGAGTGGCTTGAAGATATTTTCCTGTCAACACACCAAACCCCAGCGGTGAATACGCCAGCAGAGGTATATTCTCTAAATGACTAATTTCTGCCAGTCCCACTTCATAGCTGCGATTCAATAAGCTGTACGGGTTTTGAATCGAAACTATTCTCGGCAACCCCAATTTTTCACTCCATCTAAGATATTGCATAACACCCCACGGCGTTTCGTTTGATATCCCGATGTAGCGCACTTTGCCTGCGTCCACCAGCTCAGCCAGCGCAACCAGTGTTTCCTCAATTGAGGTTGGAGGCGACGTTTGCTCAACATAGGCATAACCCAGCTTGCCGAAGAAATTGGTTTGCCGGTCTGGCCAATGCACTTGGTACAAATCCAGATAATCCGTTTGCAAGCGCTGTAAACTGCCCTCAATCGCCTGCTGGATATTTTCCCGGTTCAAACAGGCCTTGCCGTCACGCACATGTGGCATCCATTCTGCCTGGCCAATCACTTTCGATGCAATGATCAGGTCTTCACGTTTGCCGGTTTTCTGCAACCAGTTGCCGATCATCTCTTCGGTTCTGCCATAGGTTTCGGCTTTTGGTGGAATGGCATACATTTCAGCCGTGTCAATAAAATTAACCCCGTACTCCCGCGCCAGATCCAACTGCGCATGCGCTTCCCTTTCCGTATTCTGTTCACCAAATGTCATAGTGCCAAGACAGATTTCACTGACGCTTAATTCATTGTTTCCTAAGTTATTGTATTGCATAATAAAAAGATTGATAATTGAACATTGAATACGTTGTTTTAAAAAAGATAAGACATTACATTGATCTTTCGAAGCTTGCGCATGTGTATCTTTTAAAGCTGAATATCATAATTACACTGTAAAATTATGAAAAACATCAAAGCCCCCTCTTTTGAAACTATAATAACCGACTATCCTTAAACTTTAGATACAACTATTTTACGTCGTGTTAAGTTCTTCCATTTATTTTGGCTTAATTCAATTAACACAACTCGTTTTATAGTTTTAAATGTCAATAACCCCATTTTCAAAGCAATCAATAAAGGACGTTTGTGAAGAATTCTTTTTTTCTGGTCATCCCCGAGCAAAAAAATGACCCGGAACTCCAAGTTTCTTTTGAGGAGAATTCTCTTAATCAATGGTTACATGAACTTCCTTCTGCAAACCCAAGTCTGTCAACGCGATTATTTCATGACTTACTGATTGAAATGAACGCATTGGTGCTGGATGCAGAAAACCGTTTGAGCGCATTAGAGCAACTCCGCCCACAATTTCTCATCATTGAAGATTATCTTCGTTCAAGATTAATTAAAACCGGGTTTCCTAAAAGCTCAAACGAACGAAAAATCATGAATGTCCTGGTTTCAATAGAAAAACAATACGCCATTGGTTACTGGATCATTGTCCGTGAACTCACGCGCCGGGAAATCAGCTGGTTTAAAGGAAAAAACGTTGCGTTAGCTATTCAGCGCACCATCAGAGGGTTAAGCAATATCATTATCACGTATTATATGTTTAACTCTGTCGTACCGGACTGGATATGGATAGATCTGCATTCATTATATAAACTCAGTGTCAAAATTAAAAAAGAGTCAAGCAAAGTCAACGATGAAACATTTCTGCAAGGAAAATCGTGTTCACCTGAAGACAGTTATAAACAAATCCTGTTATTCAGCCTGACTAACCCGGCTGGTTTGATGCAAAAGGAATTTCAGAGTATTTTTATTTTTATAGAAAAACTTATTCCCTACCTTCGAATTTCCGAACAAGAAGTAGACTTCATCAGCCCTCAATGTGTGATTTTAATGGACGAAGATGTTGCGCCCAATTTTGTAGAAAACGGGGGGAAACAGGATGAATCCGCTTGCTATCTGGACTTGAGTAAACTCTATAAAGCATGCCAACTCCCCGAGAAATACTGCAGCGACACACTGCCCCGCTACAGCTTGATGGAAGTTGAAAAGGACAAGAAATACAAACTATCCTCTGAACTTTTCAATTACCTGTTAGCTCGATGGCAGGGACAGTTACTTCATGGTTCATTGTTATTTAGTGACCGTCTTGACCGATATATTGCGATTGGCCTGGAACCCACTTACTATCTGCAAAACAATGTCAACTCATCAACCATGGATGAACTTGAAATTGCTGCTGAATCCAGTTCAAAAACCTCTTTATCATGTACCTTTGAAACTGATGGTGCTTTATCAATTGGCAGCTTGGTCAGCGTGAGAAAAACGGATCAACCCAAAAATCAACGCTTACTTGGCGTCATTAATAAGATCACTCTCCCCAAACAGGAAAATAGACTTGATTTTGAAATATCAGTCATCACGCCTGTATCTTACGCGGTCAATTTTCACCCGCTCGATGCCGCTCCTGATGTAGAACATCAAAAAGCCCTACTCTATGCGAGAAAAGTTTCTGAAGGTGAGAAAAGTTACATCATTATGGATTCCTTTATGTACAAGGAGGGCGATATACTTCGTATGTATCTAAATCAGGATAACTTCCCTATTATCATCAGAGATAGAAAAAATATTGGCTTAGGGTACTGGCAATTTGAATGTCGAAGATTGGCAGAGAAATCTATCTCTGAACATAAAACCAGTCCTCAAAACAAACAGAGAAACAAAAAAGGGTATGATTTCATTTGAACTCAATTCTCAAGCGACTTTTGTCGTTATTCCGATTCCCCCTCACGGCTAATAAAATCTCTTTAAAATTTGCTATTTCTGGTTTATATACAGAATCATTACTTGCAATGTTGTCTAAGCATGGTTAATTTATACGCCCGTAGTGAACAATAATAATTACTTATTTTTATTGAGGAATATAGAATGAGCGAAGAACCAAATAACACTTCAGAATCTGAAACACAAGCATCATCCGAAAACAAACTAGCCGGCATCCTGGCGATGAAAGACTCAAACCCTAAAGTTTTTTATGGCGCAATTGGTGGCGTTGTCCTTCTACTATTAGTATTGATGATGATGGGAGGCGGAGATAAAGCCTTGCCTATGCATCAATCGACTGATATTGTGCCCGGACAAACCTATAAACTGGTCAGTGCAAATGCAGCTGATGTCTCATCTGGCATTAAGCTGGTTGCAGCTCCTGGCTCTTTGGCAGCATTCGATGACACAGAAGCTGCAGATCGCACGGGTTGTAAAGTATTACCACCGCACACACCAGTTAAAGCCTTGCAAACCGCAGATGCTTTTGGCAAATCAGGTTCCTTCGTTCAAGTTGAAATGACTGAAGGCGAATGTAAAGGCTTGAAAGGCTGGGTTTTAGCTATCAATTTAAAATAAACCAATTGACAATAATATAAAAAACGCTAAAATGCTCCGATGTATTGATTTGCGGGAATAGCTCAGCTGGTAGAGCACAACCTTGCCAAGGTTGGGGTCGCGAGTTCGAATCTCGTTTCCCGCTCCAAAAGGATACAAAAAGCCGCGACATCGCGGCTTTTTTATTATTAAGGCTGCGTAGCAAAGTGGTTATGCAGTGGCCTGCAAAGCCATCTACACCGGTTCGATTCCGGTCGCAGCCTCCATTTTTGGGAAGATTTATCCTCCCAATGTCTGATTGCGGGAATAGCTCAGCTGGTAGAGCACAACCTTGCCAAGGTTGGGGTCGCGAGTTCGAATCTCGTTTCCCGCTCCAAATAGTTGGCTTATGTCATTTAACCCATGAACCATCATTTACCTGCTGTATTATGTTTTTCCGGCCATGACCCAAGTGGCGGCGCCGGTATTCAAGCCGATATAGAAACATTAATCAGTCACCAATGCCACCCCTGCTCAGTGATCACGGCATTAACTGATCAAGACACCCACAACGTCAAATGTTTAACTCCAGTGGGTTCAAATAACATTTTTACACAAGCCATGACGATTGCGCAGGATATTAGCATCACTGCCTGTAAAATTGGACTTCTTGGTTTTGCTGAAAATGTGTCGGCAATACAACGCTTTTTAACACATCATGAACACTTACCTGTGGTACTTGACCCGGTATTAGCTGCCGGTGGCGGAACAGAATTGGCATCAGATGAATTAATTAAGCATATATGTGAACATCTACTGCCTCTTACCACCCTCATCACACCCAATAGTGAAGAAGCCAGAAGAATTAGTGGGTATTCAAACCTCAATGATTGCGCACAGTATTTTCTGGACCAGGGATGTCAAAACGTTATCATTACTGGCACACATGAAAACTCAACCCATGTGCATAATCATTTTTATCAACAGGATGGGTTTAATGAATCATTTACCTTCCAACGCCTGCAAGGTGAATATCATGGCTCTGGATGTACTTTAGCCAGCGCAAGTGCCGCCTTACTGGCGCATGGCCTCGACCCGTTTACGGCTGTTAACGAAGCACAGGAATATACCTGGAATGCGCTCGAATCCGCCTACCAAACAGGGGGCGGACAATTGAATCCCAATCGGTTTTTTTGGATTGAAAATCGATAATGAAATTTCCTCACAGTGGTTTATACGCTATTACCCAGACCAATAACAAAACGACTGAACAACTTTATGCAGAGGTTGAGGCTGCGATCAAAGGGGGAGCTTCAGTCATTCAATATAGAGATAAACCCAAACCTGAATTAGAACGGGCACAACACCTGCTTGCTCTGTGCCATCAATACCAGATCCCATTAATTATCAACGATGATATTCAACTGGCCCGGGAAACGGGTGCAGATGGCGTTCACCTTGGCCGTGATGATAATTCAGTTTTTGAGGCACGAAGGTTACTTGGTTCGCAAGCGATCATAGGTGTTTCCTGTTATAACGACCTGGATAAAGCCATTAAAATGCAATCAATGAATGTTGATTATGTCGCATTTGGCCGCTTCTTTCCTTCATCCAGCAAACCCTTGGCCAGTCCGGCACAGCTTGATACTTTGCGCAGAGCGAAATCTGTTTTACATGTTCCAGTTGTCGCTATCGGCGGAATTTTACCTGACAATGGCAGTCAATTACTACATGCAGGGGCAGACATCCTCGCCGTCATCGGCGGTGTCTTTGCTAGTGAACCAGAATCCGCTGCCCGGCAATATACTGCGTTATTTACTTCTGAAAGCTAATAAGCCATGTATAGACGTGAATTTTTCAAGCGTATGATTCAAATAACAGGCCTCTCTGTCGCCTATTTCAATTCGTTTTTTAAAGACCAAACCGTATTGGCTTCAGAATCAAATGACGGACCCCCTGCAGCATTCAAGGAAACACTCACCCGGTTATTTGGAAGCAGAGAAATCACACCCAGCCGAAAAATAAAATTAAAAGCGCCCTATATAGCGGAGAATGGTGCGGTTGTTCCGATTACTATTTCCAGTCCGCTGGAAAACATTTCGAAACTTTATATCCTGGTTGAAGACAATCCTTCTCCGTTAAATGCAGAATTTACTTTATCCCCTGTACTGGACGTTTTCTTGAAGGCACGCATCAAAATGGCCGCCGACAGTCATGTTGTGATTATTGCTGAAACCCGTGACAAATTGCTTCTATCAACCAAGCAACGCATCAAAGTCAGCAAAGGAGGATGTGGTGGCTAAACGGTCCAGTATTAAAATTAGAAGCAAATGGCTGGTGGGTAAATTACAAATTCGTACGCTCATTGCGCACCCGATGGATAACGGTCGCCATAAAGATCAAAACGGCAACCTCATCGCTGCTCATTACATTGAAAAACTCACAGTTAAACTCAATGAGCAGATTGTATTTGAAGGCACTTTATCAGGCAGTGTATCCAAAGACCCTTTTTTTACTTTTTTGCTAAAACATGCGGTTAAAGGAGATACCATCACCATTAGCTGGGAAGATAATCAGCAGCTGAAAGACAGCCTGGACTATTCAGTCCCCTGAGTAGAGCCTAATTTAACTCATACTTACGCAATTTCTCGACTAAGGTCGTACGCCTCATATTAAGTTTTTTTGCCGCATGAGCGACAACGCCATTACATTCATCAAGGGCTTGCTTGATTAAACCACTTTCCAGGTCACTCAGATATTCTTTAAGATCAAGCCCTTGAGTCGGTATATTTGGCAACACCTGAACAGCTTCACTTGCCGTAGTATCAACAGACACTTGAATTTTCTCCACTGAATTTGAAATCGGCTCGCCCTTAATTTCAGGCACAACTTCAGCGATTTGAAACCCCTCAGGGACGTCATAACCCTGGAATTTTTCAGGAAGCCCAGCTACATCAACCTGGCCATCAGGATACAATATCGCCAGTCGTTCAATAAGGTTAGCCAACTCTCTAATATTACCGGGCCAGTTATGTTGCATTAACAGGCCGACAACCTGGTTATTCAAACTTACATTTCCTCTACCCTGTCGTTTCATCCTTGAAATGATATGTTGGACAAGATAGGGAATATCTTCAATACGTTCTCGTAATGCAGATAATTCAATCGGAAACACATTCAGGCGATAAAACAAATCCTCACGAAATTTATTTTCCTCAATCGCGCCTTCAAGGTCACGATGTGTTGCTGCAATTACCCTCACATCGCAATCAATTGTTTTATTACTGCCTACTCTCTCAAACGTTCTTTCCTGAAGTACACGTAGTAACTTAACCTGCATGGGCATAGGCATATCACCAATTTCATCCAGAAAAAGGGTGCCTCCTTCAGCCATTTCAAAACGGCCTTGCCTGGCACTTAAAGCCCCGGTAAATGCGCCTTTTTCATGTCCAAAAAGTTCACTTTCCAATAATTCTCCAGGAATCGCTCCACAATTAACAGGCACAAAAGGTTTGTCCTTACGTAAAGATTCCTTGTGGATGGCCTGAGCGACGACCTCTTTCCCCGTGCCTGATTCACCAAGAATCAACACAGTCGCATCAGAGCATGCGACCTGTTCAATTAACCTGCGAGTTTGCCTTATATTTTTACTATTTCCTGCTAATCCCTTTTGAGACACTGTCTTTCCAGCAGAAAGTGTTGAATGATGAGAGGGGAAGTCTTTTGGGGTAAGAAATTGCGAAATGATGTGTTGTGAGGTAGGCCATTCCAAGACTTTATGTACCGTTTTATAGATTGAACTTGAAACCTGATTCGATTTATTTTTTTCAATCAATAAAAACAAACGTGACTGTGGGAGATTTTCTATCGCAGCCTGAACAACTGCACCATGTCTCTCACCATAGCCAATGAAAACCAAATCAGCATGATCACATTGCTGAAAATTGTTTTCTAGAATTTGATATGTTTGAACATCAACAGAATATTCAAGAAAGCTAAAAATCGCCTCAAACTGATGCATTCTTTCCTTATTTTCATCGATAAGTAGAACGTTTCCTTTGTTTGAGCTGTTATCAGAAAAAAAAGCTTCAGCACTCATTGTGTTAATACGATTTCCTTAAATTCGAAAATTTAATTACTGATGAAAATGTTTTTTACGTCTATTTAAAGATAGCTCATTACCTGCATTTTGCTGCAATCAACCTTAATGTTATGAATACTGTAAATGGCTATTCTGCGAACCCCCTTTAACGCTGGCAGTTGAAAGTTAAGCACCGAAAGTTAATATTGTCAAAAAAGTAGAATATTTAATCATTTATGTTAATAATTTAATGTTGTTTATAAATGTCTAAAATAACCAAATTCGATAATCAACGGGATTTGCTTGACAAATTTTTCACAACATAGAAACTAGTGATGTGTTCTTTTAACCTTCACTTCATCCTTGAACGAATTATCTCTGGAAATTCTTTTTAGCCTTCTGGCTCTTCTTGTTTTACTTTCTGCTTTTTTTTCCGGCTCTGAAACCGCTTTAATGGCATTAAACCGTTATCGGTTGCAACATTTGGTAAAGCAAAAGAAACGGGGCGCGATTAAAGCAAGCCGCCTGCTTGCCCGACCCGACAGGCTTATTGGGCTCATTCTGTTAGGCAATAATTTTGTAAACAACCTGGCAGCTGCTTTAGCTACAGTCGTTGCTATTCGCTTAGCTGGCGAACAGGCCATTTTTGCAGCCACATTAATTTTGACGCTTGTAGTCCTTATTTTCGCAGAAGTTACGCCAAAAACACTTGCGGCAATTAAACCTGAAGTACTCGCCTTTCCGGCCGCCTGGGTCTATACCCCATTATTAAAAGTGTTTTACCCTCTGGTCTGGATTGTTAACCTGATTACAAACCTGTTACTGAGAATTGTTGGGATCAACGTAAAAAAAATTAAGGAAGAATCCTTAAACAAAGAAGAGTTAAAAACCATCGTTGCAGATGCTGAAAACCTGATGCCGCCTAGATATCAAAAAATGCTATTAGGTATTCTTGATATGGAAACCGCGTCCGTTGAAGACATTATGACGCCGCGAAACGAAATCATTGGCATTGACCTGGAAGAACCTATCGAATCGATCATTGCCAATATCAAAGCGACACCGCACACTCGCATGCCGGTATATAAAAAAAGCATTGACCGTGTGATAGGTTTTTTACATATCAGAAAAGTAATCGCACTTGCCTCTTCAGAGGAACTGGATAAACAACATATCACCGATAATTTAATCAAACCGTTCTTTATTCCAGAAAACACGCCATTACATAAGCAAATCCAATGTTTTAAAACGGAAAAACTGCGTATCGGGCTGGTTGTTGATGAATACGGTGATGTGCAGGGCCTTGTCACCTTGGATGACCTGCTACAGGAAATCATTGGCGAACTGATGGTAGAAGAACCGGATGTCACGCCACAAAAAGATGGCAGTTATATCGTAGACGGCAGTGTCACCATTAGGGAATTGAACAGAATAACCCAATGGGAACTGCCGACCGAAGGTCCAAAAACGCTGAACGGCTTAATCATTGAATTTTTAGAAAACATTCCTGAAACAGGAACCAGTGTTAATTTATACGGCCATAAACTGGAAATTATTAAATGTGATGAAAATACAGTAAAAATTGTAAAATTTCATCCTGCTTCTTAACAGTCTCTTTAATCACATCATCAGCCTGGGGTATGTTTTATGTGACTGTTTTGTGCATCACAGTTTGCACCAGCAAAATGTAGATTTGTGTCTATACTAATTTACAGAATAGGGTGCCGTGCAAAACCAAATGCCTAAATTTACTGTATTTTTTAAAGATAAAGCCATAGATTCAAAAATCTTCGATGATGGTGTAATTCATATTGGGAGTGACGATACCAATGATCTCACCGTGGATAGCCTGGCTGTCGCTCCTGCGCACGCTGTTGTCAATATTAAAGACAATGCGGCGTTAATTAAACAACTTAATAATGATTTTCCGCTCATCATAAATGAAACGAAGACCAATGAAGCCTTCCTGCAAAATAACGATGTTATTAATATTGGCAAGCACTCGATCGTTTTCAGTGAAACTGAATCTATAAATAATTTCCCGGCGAAAAATTTAATAGATAGCGACGTCGCAAACCTCAATAATAAGCTTGATGATAGGGATGCCAACAGCGAAGCAACTCTGCAAATGATGAATGGCCCACATATTGGTCGTATTCTTACTTTAAAGAAAACAATGACCCGGATTGGAAACAAAAACTCCGGAGTTGTAATTATCACTCGACGAAAAGAAGGCTACTTTATCGCTGCTCTGGACAATCAGCAACACCAAAAAGTCAATGCTGAACCGTTAGGAGATAAGGCAATTCTTCTGCATAACAACGATATCATTGCTGTGGATAATACCCAAATGCAGTTTTTTATTGCTTAACCGTGGGCTCAGCATGAAATTTGACAATACGGACGAGAAGCGACAATTTCATCGAATTCTATATAATGCCAAAGCAAAGCTAGCCGTTGAGGACCAGTTTATTCCCTGCAAAATCATGGATTTATCGTTGAATGGATGTATGCTGAAAATTGATCAATTCCATCTGCTTATGCCGGATAAGCATTATCAGCTTTACCTTGAGTTATCTGATGATAAAGAAATTACAATGAAACTTAGCTTACGTCATCAACAAGAGAATATGGCAGGACTTCAATGCGAACATATTGATATCGACAGCATTTCTCAATTACGCCGGATTGTGGAATTAAACCTGGGAGATGGAGACATACTTGAAAGAGATTTAAATAAATTATTTCGTGAATAACTTGTTTACTCTCCTTGCAACTCCTGTATCACGTCCAGCAACTCCTGCACATTGCTCACCGCATCAACCTTGAGCCCGGCAATCTGTTGTCTTGGCTTGTTTCCTTTGGGAATTACCGCGCGTTTAAAGCCATGTTTAGCCGCCTCATTCAAGCGTGCCTGGCCATTAGCGACCGGGCGGATTTCACCATTAAGGCCAATTTCTCCAAAAAACACTGCCTGTAAAGGCATGACCCGATCCTTCAAACTGGACACGATGCCCACCAGTATCGCCATATCTGAACTGGTTTCGCTAACTTTAATGCCACCGACAACATTAGTATAGATTTCATCATTGCCGGTAAATACGCCACCGTGGCGTGCTAGTACGGCCAATAACATCGCCAGACGATTTTGATCCAGACCCACAGCCAGACGACGCGGGTTTCCGTATTGACTTTCCGTTACCAGCGCCTGAATTTCAACCAGTAATGGACGTGTGCCTTCCCACAGGACTGTCACAACACTGCCCGGTGAAGGTTTGTCTGCACGGGATAAAAACATGGCGGAAGGATTACTAACTTCTTTCAATCCGGTGCTTTCCATAGCAAAAAAGCCCAACTCGCCTACGCTGCCAAAGCGGTTTTTATCCGAACGCAATACTCGAAACCTGGCATCATCGGTAGATGACAGCACCACTTGGGCATCTACAATATGACTTAAGGTCATGGGTCCAGCCAGGGACTGATCTTTAGTCACATGGCCCACCATAAAAATACTGACCTGATGGCGTTTGGCAAACTGTGTCAGCAGGCTGGCCGATTCTCTGACCTGGGATACCGAACCCGGAGCAGAATCAGTATCTGCTGAAAACATGACCTGAATGGAATCAATAATGACCACCTGAGGCTGTTCAGTCTCCAGCGTCTGGGTAATCTGCTGCACCGAAGTTTCTGCCAGCATTTTGATATTATCCGTCCTCAGATTCAATCGATGGGCACGTTCGGCAATCTGTTGCAGAGACTCTTCTCCGGACACATACAGCACAGAAATATCAGATAACGCAATATTGGCAATGGTCTGCAACAGGATGGTGCTTTTACCAGCACCGGGAGCACCTCCAATCAACACCACACTGCCTTTGACGATGCCGCCCCCCAACACGCGATCGAATTCTTTCAGCCCGGTGAAAATGCGTTCAGCCTGAGCGATATCAACGTCTGACAAATATTGCACTTCACTGCGGCTGCCGGCATAACCACTGCTCCGCGTGCTGCCTGCAGAAGACAGTTGTACTTCCTTGACCGTGTTCCATTGCCCGCATGCCGTGCACTGCCCAGTCCAGCGAGGATAATCCGCACCACATTCTGTGCACACATAGGCTGTCTTGGATTTTTTGGCCATCAGCTTTCTACAATCTGGACTCTTTGAGTAATTCCGCAGATCAATGTATAGGGAATGGTCGCAGCGGCTTTGGCTATCTCTTCCACCGGCAAGCCATCACCCCATAAGGTCACAGGATCACCTATCTGTGCCTCTGGTGCGCCATGCAAGTCAACCGTAATCATGTCCATAGATACGCGCCCAATCAAGGGTACCACGCGATCGTTGACCCGTACCGGTGCTTGCGGGCTTATATGACGAGGATAGCCGTCACCATAACCAACCGCAATCACGCCGAGCCGAGTATCAACAGGCGCCTGCCAGCTTGAACCGTAGCCGACAGTATCTCCTTTTCTCAGCTGCTTAACCGCAATCAGACGCGAATGCAGGCCCATCACCGGTTTTAATCCCAGTTCTGTTGCAGATAGATCCGGAAAAGGCGAGCAACCATACAACATCAAACCGGGACGCACCCACTCAGCAAGAGACTGTTGCCAGCCCAGAATCGCAGCGGAATTTGCGATGCTGCATTCTCCAGATAAACCATTAATCGTGTGGCGAAACACATCAATCTGATTAACTGTTTTATTATCCTCACGGTCATCAGCGTTAGCCAGGTGAGTCATCAAGCCAGGTGCTTGTTTCAAACAGCGACAACGGGTTAAAGCTTGATAAGCCGATTGAAATTCCTCTGGACGTAATCCCAACCGACTCATACCGGTATCCATCTTTAGCCACACCGAGATAACTTGTGAAGCATCCACGTGCTGCAACATTGGAATTTGCTCGGGCATATGCACGACTGTATCCAGGTGAAAACTGAGCTGCTCATCCAGCTCCTGCCTGTTCACAAAGCCTTCAAGCACCGTAATCGGCCGGTTGAAACCCGCTTTGCGCAATCGCACGCCTTCATCGGTCCGCGCCACTGCCACTGCATCCACTTGTGACTCAATCGCATGGGCGATTCGTCCCAGCCCGTGCCCATAAGCATTGGCCTTGATCACCGCCATCACTTTGGAATGCGGCGCATACTTGCGGACGATATTCAGGTTATTAAGCAAGGCCTCCAGATCCAGCTGCGCATAAGCGGCAGGAATCATTCATATTCCTCGTCGTAACTGGCGCCAGCGAAATTCTCGAAACGGGTGTATTGGCCAAGAAAAGTCAGCCTGACCGTACCCAAAGGCCCGTTACGCTGCTTGCCGATGATGATTTCGGCGATGCCTTTATCCGGGCTGTCCTCGTTATATACTTCATCTCGATAAACAAACACAATCAAATCGGCGTCCTGCTCAATCGCACCTGATTCCCGTAAATCAGACATCACCGGACGTTTATTGGGGCGTTGCTCAAGATTACGATTAAGCTGAGACAAGGCAATCACCGGCACATTCAATTCCTTGGCCAGTGCTTTCAAGCTACGTGAAATATCAGATATCTGTTGCACGCGATTGTCGCCACTAGAAGGTGACTGCATCAGCTGCAAATAGTCGAGCACGATCAAGCCCAGCTGCCCGTGTTCTCGCGCCAGTCGTCGCGCTCTGGAACGGACCTCAGTCGGAGTCAAGGCGGGCGTATCGTCGATAAACAGCTTGGTATCGGCCAGCATATTTATCGCCGAAGTTAATCGTGGCCACTCATCATCATCCAGTTTGCCGGTTCTGACTTTATGCTGGTCTATGCGACCCAGAGAAGACATCATCCGCATGGCCAACGCTTCACCCGGCATCTCCATACTGAACACCGCCACCGGCTTGTCACCCTTGATGGCAATATTTTCCGCCATATTCATTGCAATGGTGGTCTTCCCCATCGACGGACGACCTGCAACGATAATCAGATCAGCGGGCTGTAATCCGGAGGTTTTTTGGTCAAGATAATTAAATCCGGTACTGGCGCCGGTAATATCCCCTTCCATCTCAAACAGGGTTTCAATCTTGTCAACCGCATCCGCCAGCAGGGATTTGATCGGGTTGAAGCCACTCCGCCCTCTTTGCCGCTGTTCGGCAATTTTAAAGACTTCCCGTTCGGCAATTTCGAGCAACTCTGCCGTTTCACGCCCTTCGGTATTAAAGGCCGAGTCTGAAATATCCGTGCCGATATGTACCAGTTGGCGCAACACGGATTTATCGCGCACAATGTCCGCATAAGCAACAATATTGGCCGCACTTGGCGTATCTTTGACCAACACCCCCAGATAGGTGATTCCACCGGCATCTTTAAGGTCTTCCGTGTTATCCAGCATTTCAGACAAGGTAATCACATCAAACGGCTGCTGCTTTTCAGCCAGCTTGGCAATGGTAGTGAAGATCAACCGGTGTTCCTTGCGATAAAAATCGACTTCAGACACCTTATCGGCCACTTTGTCCCAGGTCTGGTTATCGATCATCAAACCGCCCAACACGGACTGCTCGGCCTGTATGGAATGAGGTGGCACCTTCAGGTTGCCCAATGATTTATCGGAATTGATTGAGAGTAATTCTGCCATGGCGTGTTATTCTGCCGCAGTCAACATCTGCCAGGCCAGCAATGCCGTATTTCGACATCCGCCGCCCTGCCCCAGCTTTTGTTTCACTGCTTGTAATTCAGTAAGTTGCGTTTGATGATAGACCTTGTCTGTCAATAATTGATTGATTTCCGCCGCTATATTTTCGGCACTGGCTTGATGCTGGATCAATTCTTTAACGACGGCTTTCCCGGCAATAATATTAGGCAAACCGATAAAGGGCGTGTTGACCAGCAAACGCCCCAGACGATAAGTCAGTTCAGACAATTTATAAACAATCACCATCGGCACTGTAAGCAATGATATTTCCAGCGTGGCTGTGCCAGACGTGGTCATCACTGCATCACAACATTGTATGACATCGTAAGGCTGCTGTTTAATCACATTGACCTTTACCAAAGTGTGTTCAAAATAAGGGGCGATTAAATCATCCGCAATGCTTTCTGCCTGCGGCAACAGAAACTGAATATGAGGATGTTGCCCGCTTAATATGTGCGCCGCCTGCAGCATCACTGGCAGCATGCGTTTGATTTCATTCAGACGACTGCCAGGCAAGATTCCAACCACTGGCGCATTCTTCTGCAACCCGAATTTCTGCCTATCTTCCGCTTTACTTTGAAGCGGTTTCACCTTATCCACGGAGGGATGTCCCACATAGCTTACCGGCACATTTTCTGCCTCGTAGAACGTCGTTTCAAACGGAAAGATCACCGCCATCATGTCAATCGCCTTGCCGTAAGTGACGACGCGTCCCGGCCGCCACGCCCACACTTGCGGGCTGACATAAAACAGCACCTTTAGACCGGTCTTTTTAGCAAATTGCGCCAGTTTAAGATTGAACTCCTTGTAATCAACGCATACCAGCAAATCAGGTCGTTCATCCTGCAGCAGCCGTTTCATGCGCTTTAATGCACGACGGATCTCAGGATAATGTTTGATGACTTCGACCACACCAATGACGGCGATCGATGCGGAATCGATAATCACATCAATCCCGGCTCGCCGCATGTGTTCTCCGCCCATGCCCAACCCGCGAATATCATGCTGATGCCGCTTAAGTTCATCAAACATGCTGGCGGCATGCTGTTCGCCAGACGCTTCGCCGGCGCTGAACACCACTTTATAAGGCTGATTTGATTCAGTCACGTATCAGGCAACTACCTTGCGGATATGACTTACAATAAGCTCAACATTGTCATCAGAGAGGTGCGAACATATCGGTAATGAAAAGCAGTGTTGTGCGACGGATTCGGTCACCGGCAAACTGACACCGGCACAATCATCCTTGAATACGCTTTGCTGGTGCAACGGCACCGGATAATATACGGCACACCCAATATTCTCTTTCTGGAGTGCCGCAATCACCTCATCACGACGCTTACTTAGCAAGGTATATTGATGATAAACGTGGACACTCGTGTCATCCTCATGTGGCGTAGTCAGTGGCAGATCAGCCATCAGTTCTGAATACAGATGTGCAGCATGTCGACGCGACTGGTTATATTGATTAATACGCTTGAGTTTGGCGCGTAACACCACCGCCTGCATTTCATCAAGACGGCTGTTGAAGCCTACAATATCATGGTAATAACGGACATCTGACCCATGGTTACGTAGTTTTTTCAGCATCGCTGCCGTGTCATCAGACTGGGTTACCACCAAGCCGCCATCACCAAATGCCCCAAGGTTTTTACTGGGGAAAAAACTGAAACCGGCAGCATTGCCAAATGACCCTGTTTGCTTGCCATCAATGCTGGCACCGAATGATTGAGCACAATCTTCAATCAACTTCAGTCCGCGTTGCTGACATAACAGGTTAATCGCCGCCATATCCGCTGGTTGTCCGAATAAATGAACCGGCATTACCGCTTTGGTTTTTGGGGAAATGGCCTGTTCAATAGTTTCTGCTGTAATGTTAAATGTAGCCGGATCAATATCAACAAATACCGGTGTAGCGCCTACGTATTTGATCGCTTCCGCCGTTGCAATAAATGTAAACGCCGAAGTGATGACTTCATCCCCTTCGCCTATACCTTCTGCAAGCAACGCCAGGTGAAGGGCATCGGTACCGGAGGCACAGCCTACTGCATGTTTTACACCTAGATATTCTGCTGCTTCCTGCTCGAATGCGCGCATGTTCGGGCCCATAATAAATGCACAGTTTTGCATCGTCTCCGCAAGTCCGGCTTCCACTTCCTGCTTTATTTCTGCATATTGGTCTTTAAGATTGACCATTGGAATCATTTTTTACTCCTAGATAGCGTCGTCATGTCTGAAAAATGAGGCGAAAATGTGATTTTTGATAACCGGAAGTTTCAGCGCACATGAAGTACGTGAAAGCCGGAAGTGCAGAAAATCAGCATTTGCAGACCATTATACAACTCATGCCAATGCGATCTATCCCTTGTTCATCATAAGCGTTATGGCTATAGCTGTTTCCAGCGCACGTCGCCCTGCTTCGCCAGGGACCAGCGGATTTTCACCAATCTGGATACAACGCACGAAATGTTTGATTTCCTCGCGCAAAGCATCACCACTTTCAAATACCGATTCTTCTGTTTCAATTTCCGGAATACCGGGAAACATTTCCTTTTTGCCCGTCTGGTGTTTGGTCAGTACGCGATTCTGGAAATCAACGCAGACATAAGCACTTGGACGGAACATACGCATTTTTCTTTCCATTTTCATGCTGATCCGGCTCGCCGTTACGTTGGCCACACAACCGTTTTTAAACGTCAACCTTGCATTAGCAATATCGACGCCCTGGGTGAGAACAGAAGTTCCACTGGCATCGATGCGTTCTATGTCTGAATCCACCAATGCCAGAATAATGTCAATATCGTGAATCATCAAATCAAGCACAACGCTGACATCATTGGCGCGAGGATTGAATGGTGAAAGTCGATGCGCCTCAATAAACAGTGGCTTATCGTCAACCTGCTCCAATCCCATCACGGCCGGGTTAAAACGTTCTAGGTGTCCAACCTGCAATATGACATTCTTTTCTTTGGCCAGCGCAATTAACTCATCTGCCTGTTCAACGGTGACAGTAATCGGCTTTTCTACCAGCACATGCGCCCCATGCTGTAAAAAATCTTTAGATATCGAATAGTGCAGGCTGGTCGGAACAACGATACTGACCGCATCAACTTTACCTAATAACACCTGATAATCTGTCAGCGCCTGTGCGCCATATTTATCTGCCACGCTTTTTGCTGCTTCTTCGTTGATATCGACAACAGCCACTAATTCACAATCATCAAGATCTGCATATTTTTCTGCATGAAACTTGCCCAGATAACCGCTGCCTATCACAGCACATTTCAGTTTACTCATAGACTCCAAAAATCAACTACCACTTCTAATTATGACTCCTGAATCATCAGGAATTGTTGAATACTTACGTTTAAATACTTTGTTAGATGATTTTCATAAGCAATTATTAGCCCTTCTTGCAAAGGGGTTTATTGTATATGATTGAATTAAATATTAACAAAGAGGTCATAAAGTATTACATTGGTGATTATCAAATGTAAAAACATATTTGCGAATAGTGTATTTCATTTTTTTACGGCAAGTATATTGCTTTATTTTTTGCACACGGTTTAATTTTTTTTTAAAACCGAACTGTCCTGTCTTCCCTGAGAGAACGCTATATGAAGAACAATATAATTAGATTTTTTGTCATTACCGTGGTTGTCATGGTTTTGTTTTCCCTGTTCAGCAGTACACCCGGGCGACAATATGAAGCAAATTATTCCATCAATTACTCTGATTTTATTGAAGACATCCGCAGTGGGGCTATTACCCAGGTTTCTATTAATGGCAATAAAATTACTGGACGCAAAACCAATGGTGAGCGCTTTATCACGCATAACCCGAATGACGACCATCTGATTGATGATTTGTTGGACAACGGGGTAAAAATAAGAGTTGCTGAGCCTGAAAGCCCTTCGATTATCATGCAGCTACTCATGTCCTGGGGGCCCATCCTGCTATTAATTGGGGTATATATCTACTATATCCGCAAACAGCAAGGCGGTGGCGCTGGTGGGCAAATGGGCTTTGGTAAAAGCCGCGCCAAATTGCTGGAAGAAAACCAGGTCACCGTGGGCTTTGCCGATGTAGCAGGTGTGGAAGAAGCCAAAGAAGATGTCGCCGAAATGGTCGACTTCCTGAAAGACCCGGCAAAATATGAATTTCTAGGTGGAAAAATTCCACGAGGTGTATTGATGGTGGGCCCTCCGGGTACCGGTAAAACCCTGCTTGCTCGAGCCATCGCTGGAGAAGCCGGCGTGCCGTTCTTTTCAATTTCCGGTTCAGACTTTGTAGAAATGTTCGTCGGTGTCGGTGCATCGAGGGTGCGAGACATGTTCGAGCAGGCCAAAAAACGTGCACCTTGCATCATATTTATCGATGAAATCGATGCGGTCGGGCGTCACCGTGGTTCCGGTATGGGTGGTGGTAATGACGAACGCGAACAAACACTCAATCAGTTATTGGTAGAGATGGATGGTTTCAGTGGCAATGAAGGCATTATCGTAATTGCGGCCACTAACCTCGCCGATGTACTGGATAAGGCTTTGTTACGTCCGGGACGTTTTGACCGTCAGGTAAACGTGGGACTGCCTGATATCAAAGGACGCGAGCAAATTCTGAAGGTGCATGCCAAAAAGATTCCACTGGATGAAGACGTCAACATCACCGATCTGGCGCGCGGCACACCGGGGTTCTCTGGTGCAGAACTGGCCAACCTGCTCAACGAAGGTGCGTTGTTTGCTGCACGTAACAACAAACGTGTCGTTAATATGAACGATCTGGATAAAGCCCGTGACAAATTATTAATGGGTGCAGAAAAACGTTCCATGGTGATGAATAAAGATGATTTGTTGATGACAGCCTATCATGAAGCCGGTCACGCTATTGTCGGGCGCATCGTTCCAGAGCATGATCCGGTCTATAAGGTCAGTATTATGCCCCGTGGTGGTGCATTAGGTATTACTATGTTCCTGCCGGAACGCGATCAATACAGTGCCAGCAAAGACAAGTTAAACAGCCAGATTGCCAGTTTATTCGGCGGACGTGTCGCTGAAGAACTGATTTACGGAAAAAACAAGGTTACCACTGGCGCTTCCAATGATATTGAACGAGCAACCCAGCTGGCGAGAAACATGGTCACCAAATGGGGGCTTTCCGATAAACTGGGACCCATGGATTATGGTGAATCTGAAGGCATGGGCTATATGGGCCCCCAGGCAAAACCGATGTCAGAAAAAATGGCACAGGTGATTGATGATGAAATCCGCGATGTCATTGATACTAACTATGAAATTGCAAAAAAGATTTTGCTTGATCATATGGAGATTATGCACCATATGGCACAGGCATTAATGGACTGGGAAACCATTGATAAATATCAGATCGACCGTCTGATGAAAGGTGAAAAAATTGACCCGCCTGAACTGGAAGATGAACCGAAAGACCCACCCGCATCTTCCAAACCGGTTGAAGAAAGTAACGAAATACCGCCTTCTCCACCCTCAGATGATATGAATCAGGGCGGCAGTTTCCCCGTTTAAATTTTCATATACTTCACAACAAGGACGTTGTGAAACATATGATCCATAGCTTTTAAACTAACTCCCTCATACACAGTTTTAAAGACTCCTTCCAGTCGGGCATTTGCACGTTAAACTTTTGCTCCAATGCTGACAAATCCAATGAAGAATTTACCGGCCTTGCTGCCGGGGTGGGATAATCACTGGTCGGAATACCATGAATCTGTTGAACCTTAAGCTTCTCAATTTCTAATTCTCGAGCAATTTCAACTATTGCTTCGGCAAAACCATGCCAACTGGTTCTGCCTGACGACGTTAAATGGTATGTGCCTGAAGTAAACTGCCCCGCCATTTTTTCCTGCCAGGACTGCCATAATGCATGTGCAGTGGTTTGTGCAATCAACCGCGCCCAGGTGGGCGCACCATACTGGTCAGCGACAATGTTTAGCTCTTCTCTTTCAGATGCCAAGCGTAATATAGTTTTCATGAAATTATGCGCACGCGATGCATAGACCCATGACGTTCTGAATATCAGATAATCACCATCAATTTCGCGCAGATAATTTTCTCCTGCCAGTTTGCTTTCCCCATACAGGTTAACCGGAGATACAGGGTCACTGAGCTCATATTTCCCTTGCTTACTGCCATCAAATACGTAATCTGTAGAATAGTGCAGTAACAAACCCGCCCTTTTTTTCATGGCTTCAGCCATGATCAGCGACGCTTCTGCATTTATTGCAAATGCCAATGCTTGCTCACTTTCTGCTTTATCCACGGCAGTATATGCTGCAGCATTCACCAATACATCGGGCGCATGGCGTTCAATACAGTGTCGAATACTATCCGCATCAGTCAGATCACATTGTTGCCGGCTTACCGCAACCACGTCTCCCAAAGCCTGGAGTGTCGCCTCAAGCTCCCACCCGACCTGCCCATTACAACCAGTCACCAAAATTTTCATGAAAAATACTCTGCCTGATTAAACGGTATGCCTTGCTGATCCTTGCCCGATAACACCGGCTCTCCTTGATGCTGCCATTTAATACCCAGCTCGGGATCATCCCACTTGATACACCGTTCATGTTCCGGCGCATAATAATCCGTGGTTTTATACAGAAAGTCTGCCGTTTCAGAGAGTACGATAAAGCCATGGGCAAACCCGGCAGGCACCCATAATTGGCGGTGGTTTTCATCCGACAACTCAACCCCCACCCATTGTCCAAACGTGGGAGAAGATTTACGAATATCGACAGCCACATCAAATACTTTTCCGCGTCCTGCAGAGACCAGTTTTCCTTGGGGTTGCTGGATCTGGTAATGTAGCCCGCGCAGGATATTTTTACTGGAACGGGAAAAATTATCCTGTACGAAATCAACCTTTACACCCGCCATTTCTTCAAACCGTTGCTTGTTGAAACTTTCCTTGAAAAATCCCCGGTGATCGCCAAATACCTTCGGCTCAATGATTAACACTTCCGGAATGGACGTTTCTATGACTTTCATCGGAAATATTTCTCCTCAAGAATATGTAATAAATATTGACCGTAATTATTTTTTGCCAAGGGTTCGGCCAGTTTACGAACCTGTTCATCATTAATCCATTGTTTGCGCCAGGCAATTTCTTCAAGACAGGCAACTTTCAACCCCTGTCTGGCTTCAATGGTTTGAATATATTGGGAAGCCTGCAGTAACGAGTCATGTGTACCGGTATCCAGCCAGGCCAGACCACGCCCCATGACTTCAACTGAAAGCTGTTTCTGTTGCAGATAAGTTGTATTCACATCGGTAATTTCAAGTTCCCCCCGGGCTGAAGGCTTGATTGATTTGGCAATATCCACCACCTGGTTATCATAAAAGTACAACCCGGTCACAGCATAATGAGAACGAGGATTTTTTGGCTTTTCTTCCAGACTTAATGCCATCCAGTTCTCATCAAACTCAACCACACCATAGCGCTCAGGGTCGGTCACAGGATAGGCAAAAACCGTTGCGCCCTGCTGTTTTTTAGCTGCATTTTCCAACATAACGCCAAAATCATGACCGTAAAACAGATTATCGCCCAACACTAACGCACAGGGATCGTCACCTATAAAATCTTCACCCAGTAAAAATGCCTGAGCCAGTCCATCAGGTGATGGCTGGACGGTATAGCTGATATCAATGCCCCATTGACTACCATTACCGAGTAACTGCTCAAACCGCCCGATATCGGCTGGGGTAGAAATGATAAGCACTTCCCGAATACCCGCCAGCATTAACACACTCAGTGGATAGTACACCATAGGCTTGTCGTAAACAGGTAACAGTTGTTTGGATACCGAAATTGTGACCGGGTGTAATCTTGTACCTGACCCGCCGGCCAGAATTATACCTTTCATTTATTATCTCCAGATGTTAAACCAAGACGTTGACGCTGATAACTGCCATCCTGAACATTTTTGCACCATTGACTATTATCAAGATACCATTGAACCGTCTTGCGAATACCTGACTCAAATGTTTCTTCTGGCACCCAGCCCAGTGTTTTTTTAATTTTACTGGCATCGATTGCATAGCGCATATCATGCCCTGGCCTGTCAGTCACATAGGTAATGAGTTCCTCATACCGGCTATGCCTTGAGGGTGATTGGGTCTCAATTCATCCAGAATGGCACAGATCGTCTTGACTACTTCCAGATTGGTCTTTTCATTATGCCCGCCGATATTATAGGTCTCACCTAACGTCCCTTCATTGACCACCTTATATAATGCCCGCGCATGATCTTCCACATACAGCCAGTCTCTGATCTGATCACCTTTACCATAAATCGGCAATGTTTTTCCATCTATTGCATTCAACGTCACCAGTGGAATCAGTTTTTCCGGGAACTGGTAAGGACCATAATTATTCGAGCAATTGGTTACGATTACAGGTAAACCATAGGTTCTGTGCCATGCCCTGACCAGATGATCCGAAGACGCCTTACTTGAGGAATAAGGAGAACTGGGCTCGTAAGCAGTGGTTTCGGTAAACAGCCCAGTTGCACCTAAATCTCCATATACTTCATCTGTTGAAATATGATGGAATTTGAATGAATCTTTTTTATCATCTGCGAGCGATAACCAATATTTCTTGGCGGCTTCCAGCAGGACATAGGTGCCAACAATATTGGTTTGAATAAAATCTGCCGGCCCATCAATTGACCGGTCAACATGTGACTCTGCCGCAAGATGCATGATCCAGTCAGGCTCGAACTGATTCAAAGCCTGCTCTATTCCCGTAGCATTACAAATATCAAGTTGTTGAAAACGATAACGCGGATGCTCACAGATTTGTTCAAGTGATTGAAGATTTCCGGCATAGGTCAATTTATCGACATTAAGTATTTCGTGCTCTGTCTCTTCAATAAGAAACCGAATCAATGCTGATCCGATAAATCCAGCACCGCCTGTAATTATAATTCTTTTCATTTTTCCTGATAAAAGTTGCGTAATATAGAATTCAAATACTTAAGGTAAGGCTTCAAAAACATGCTCTGAAAAACATTTCAGACTTATCTTACTAGATGATAGTATTGACGCCATTTTGTAGATTAACATTTAATATGTTTCATTCTTTTTATCCAAACATCTCTGTCCACGGTGATCAAACCCATGACAGTGGACTCGTAGAATTACTGGAAAACCTGCTGGTTTTTGCCAACTCCATTTCCGACAAATCACCGGATGAAATTATAGCCGAATTACTCCCCGGCATCAGCGCAATGGTAAATATCCATCCTCTATTGGTGCATTTTCCCATAGCTCTGTTAAGTTTGTATGTCTTCATTGATATTTTTGGCAGTCTTTTTTCACAGCAAAAATGGCGAGAACTGGGCAGCTGGCTGCTCTACATGGGCGCAGTCACCGGTGCTCTGACCGTCTGGGCGGGGCTCGATGCAGCGCACAGTATAGATCACAACGATGAAATTCACGAGATTATGGAACATCATGAGCACTTGGCATTCGCCGTGCTTGGTCTTGCCCTTTTTTTATCCATCTGGCGCATTATCAGTTCTCAAGAGATCAAAGGTTTTGCCAATTTTTTTCATAGCTTCTTAAATATTGTTCTGTTCAGTTTATTATTTTTTACCGCTGACTTGGGGGGGTACATGGTTTTTCACCATGGCGTGGCCGTTCAATCAGAACCTCACGTTGATTCTGACCTGCTTGATTATTTAAAAAATCAGCCACATGAACATCATCATGATGAGCCTCACTCACATGACTCCCATGAAGTTCCAACAACACAGGACAAGCAAGATGACCATGATCATTCACAGCACAACCATCATTCACACGACGATCACGCACATTAAATCTAAAGCATTCAAATCTCTGGCATTTTTATGGTAGAATTTTCCGTTTGATTTCAGACGGAAACATGCGAACTCGCGTTAAAATCTGCGGTATAACCCGGGAACAGGATGCGTTGGACGTTGCCAAGGCCGGTGCTGATGCCATCGGTCTGGTTTTTTATCAGAAAAGTCCCCGACATGTGACAGTTTCTCAAGCTAAAGCGATTGTTAAAGTCCTACCGGCATTTGTCACCGTAGTCGTCTTATTCGTGGATGCATCAGCTGAAGAAATAGAACAGATCATTTCACAAGTACCTGTAGATTGCCTGCAATTTCATGGTGATGAAACCGCCGAATTTTGCCGTCAATTTAACAAACCCTATATTAAAGCCGTTCGTATGCAGTCAACTACAAATCTTGATGTTGTTTCCAGCGAGTTCCATGATGCTCGGGCATTATTACTGGATGCTTACGAAACTGACAGCAAAGGCGGCACAGGCAAACAATTCAACTGGAACCTGATCCCCACACAGCGATCTCATCCGATAATACTTGCTGGAGGGCTACACCCGGACAATGTTAAAGAAGCCATAACTGGCGTTTCTCCCTATGCACTTGATGTGAGCAGTGGTGTAGAATCTGCCAAGGGAATAAAAGATAAAGAAAAAATAACTGCGTTTATAAATAATACCGACAACACAAGAATATGACAGAAGCTTATAACCTGCCTACGGAAGATGGTCATTTTGGCCCTTACGGTGGCATTTTTGTTGCCGAGACATTAATGCCAGCCATTACAGAACTCAACGAAGCCTATCAAAAATATATCGAAGATTCTGAATTCCAGGCTGAACTGGATGCTGACCTGCAACATTATGTTGGTCGCCCTTCGCCGCTATATCATGCTGAACGCTGGAGCCGGGAACTGGGAGGCGCACAGATTTACCTGAAACGTGAAGACCTCAACCATACCGGAGCTCACAAGGTTAATAACACTGTCGGACAGGCCTTGCTGGCCAAACGCATGGGCAAAACCCGCATCATAGCCGAAACCGGCGCCGGTCAGCATGGTGTGGCGACAGCAACGGTTGCAGCAAGACTGGGACTGGAATGCGTGGTGTACATGGGGGCGGTCGATGTTGAACGGCAGGCGCTTAACGTTTATCGTATGAAGCTGCTGGGAGCTACAGTCGTCCCTGTTCACTCAGGCTCTCGCACGCTTAAGGATGCCCTCAATGAAGCCTTGCGTGACTGGGTCACCCATATAGACAATACGTTTTATATTATTGGCACAGTTGCCGGCCCTCACCCTTATCCTGCCATGGTGCGGGATTTTCAGACCGTAATAGGCCGCGAAGCCAAACAACAATTGAACGAAATGACCGGGCGTCTGCCAGATGCTTTGGTCGCCTGTGTCGGCGGTGGTTCCAATGCTATCGGTCTGTTTTATCCATTTATTAATAACGAATCTGTAAAAATGTACGGTGTTGAAGCAGCCGGTGATGGTGTTGACACCGGACGTCACTCGGCCCCCTTATGTGCCGGTCGACCAGGTGTGTTACATGGCAACCGAACTTATCTGATGGCAGATGATGATGGAGAAATCATTGAAACCCATTCGATTTCTGCCGGCCTGGATTACCCGGGCGTAGGTCCTGAACATGCCTGGCTGAAAGACAGTGGCCGTGCTCAGTATGTCAATATCACCGATGATGAAGCATTGGAAGGGTTTCATTCGCTGACGAAACTGGAAGGCATTATTCCCGCACTGGAATCCAGCCACGCGATGGCCTACACCATAAAACTGGCACCTACACTCCCGAAAGACTCAATCATAATCACCAATTTATCCGGACGCGGTGATAAGGACATGCATACGATTGCAAAAAGAGAGGGCATCAAGGTATGAGCCGCCTGCAACAAAAATTCGAACAATTAAAACACTCCGGTCGCAAGGCACTCATTCCGTTTATTACCGCAGGTGACCCGACCCCTGAATTCACTGTTCCCATGTTACATGCGATGGTTGAAGCGGGCGCCGATGTCATCGAGCTGGGCGTCCCTTTTTCCGACCCTATGGCCGACGGCCCTGTGATTCAGCGGGCCAGTGAAAGAGCACTGAAACACCATACGGGGTTAAGAAAAGTCCTGCAACTGGCGCAGGAATTCAGGCAAACTGACAGCGACACTCCACTGGTTCTGATGGGGTACCTGAATCCGATTGAAATCATGGGGTATGAAGCATTTGCCGATGCCGTTCATGCTGCCGAGGTTGACGGTGTACTGACTGTCGATTTACCCCCGGAAGAATCATCTGAGTGTATCACCCTGCTAAAACAACGCCATATCGACCAGATTTTTTTGCTGGCGCCAAACAGTAATGCAACACGCGTACAAAAAATGGATCAGGTCGGCAGTGGCTATTTATATTATGTCTCCCTGAAGGGCGTAACGGGTGCTGGCCATCTGGATACGGCAGACGTTGAACAGAAACTGGCTATGATTAAACAACACACCACCTTGCCGGTAGGCGTGGGATTTGGCGTAAAAGATGCCGAAACAGCAAAAACTATTGCCAGAATTGCCGACGGGGTTGTCGTTGGCAGTGCCCTGATTGCAAAAATCGAAGCTAATCTGGATTCACCAGATACAGCAAAACAGGAAATCATTGATTTGTTATCTTCCATGCGTCAAGCCATGGATTCCTAACATTACGGAGTTACGACATGAGTTGGTTTGAAAAACTGGTCCCGTCAACAATACGCACTGAAGCATCAAACAGACGCACCAGTGTTCCCGAAGGCTTATGGAATAAATGTCCAAACTGCGATGCCATTCTTTATAATGCCGAGCTGGAAAAGAATTTTAACGTGTGCCCGAAATGCGATCATCATATGCGCATATCGGCACGTACCCGTCTGACTATGTTTCTTGATGAAGACAATCAGGAAGAAATTGGTGTGGGATTAAAGCCTAACGACCCGCTCAAATTCAGGGACAGTAAAAAATACCGTGACCGCATTACTGCCGCACAAAAGCAAAGCAAGGAAAATGATGCCCTGGTTGTGATGAAAGGTTTATTGCATGGCAAGCCCATTGTCGCCGCAGCATTTGACTTCAGCTTTATGGGCGGTTCAATGGGCTCGGTAGTTGGAGAAAAGTTTGTACGCGGTGTCAATACCAGTATTGAAACAGGCACCCCATTCATCGTGTTCACGGCCAGTGGCGGTGCACGCATGCAGGAATCGCTTTTCTCTTTGTTTCAAATGACAAAAACCAGCGCGGCGCTCACTCGTCTGGCTGATGCAGGCATTCCCTACATTTCCTTCATGACCGATCCCACCATGGGTGGCGTCTCTGCCAGCCTGGCCATGCTGGGTGATATTAATGTAGCAGAACCCAATGCCCTGATCGGTTTTGCAGGACCTCGCGTTATTGAACAAACCGTGCGCGAGAAACTCCCGGAAGGCTTTCAACGCAGTGAATTTCTGCAAGAGCATGGTGCCATAGACATGATAATTGATCGCCGGGACATGCGCGATAAAATTGATAATATCCTGTCTATTCTGTTCACCGCAGAGCCCAATCAAATTTCATCAGAACAGTAACCCGTCTGACGAGAGACTTTTCTTCCACAATGCATGGTGTCTTTTAATTCGTTGCAACAATGGCTTTCCTGGCAGGAAAGTTTTTTTCCGAAAGCCATTGAAATGGGACTGGAACGCTCCGCAACGGTCTTTAGCAAACTACAACCCGACTACCGTAAACCTGCCACGATTACAGTTGCGGGTACCAACGGTAAAGGCTCCTGCGTAGCATTTTTGGAACGCATATATTGCCTGCAAGGGTATAAAGTCGGTACCTATACTTCACCACATATCCTTGCATACAACGAACGTATAAAAATTAATGGCAAAAACGGCTCGGATGAATTGATTTGCCAGGCCTTTGAACACATTGAACAGGTTCGCAACGACACCAAGCTCAGCTATTTTGAATTTGGAACATTGGCTGCTCTGGATATATTTCAGCAACAACAGGTAGATGTTCAGATTCTTGAAGTCGGTCTAGGTGGTCGCCTGGATGCCGTTAATATAATTGACACAGACGTTGCGATCATCACCAGCATTGGTATTGATCATGAACATTATCTCGGCGACACCCGCGAAGCTATCGCACAGGAAAAAGCGGGGATTTTTCGAGCTTCTGTACCCGCAATAGTGGGCGACCGAAATCCACCAGACAGCTTATTACGCCTGGCTGCTGAAACTAAAGCTGTACTGAATTGCATCGGTCAAGATTTTGATTGTGAACACCATTCATCAAACTGGAACTTTGTTTCTAAATCAGACACACTGAATAGACTGCCTCCCCCCTCATTGCGTGGGGAACATCAATTTGATAATGCCGCAGTGGCGATTCAAGCCCTGTTATCATTATCTGACCGCTTACCCGTCGAAAATGATTGCATTGCACATGGTATCAGCTCCACTTCTTTGCCCGGCCGGTTCCAGATCATTCGCAATGAGCGGACAACACTGCTTGATGTGGGACATAATCCACAAGCTGCGGAAACCCTTGTTCATTTTTTGCAATCTCAATTTGCATCACGTAATATTTATGCGGTTTTCGCAATGATGCAGGATAAAGATTATGCAACCGTCATTTCGACACTCCAGCCCTATGTGCACCGCTGGTTTTTACCCTTGTTGAACACGCCCAGAGCCGCCTCAAGTGATGCCCTTTCAAACTGTATGACTCAACAAGGCATCGATTCAATACAAACCGGTTTTGATAGTCTTGATCACTGTATGCGCAAAGTCAATGCTTCTACAACAGAGGATGATCTGATTCTGGTATTCGGGTCTTTTTATCTGGTATCTGAATACCTTGAATTGACCAGACAAGACTAATATGGATCAGCAACTTAAACAACGTATTATCGGTGCAATTGTGATGACCTGTCTGGCAGTCATCTTCATCCCCATGCTGTTTGATGACCCGATAGACGACAGTGCCAAACGGGTTAACCAGTACACAATCCCGGCTGTACCGCAACATCTTGCGCAGGACAACTCTTCTATTCCCAAAAGCAGCAAAGACATAACCAGCAGCTTCAAAAAAACAACACCCTCTGCACCTTCAGCAAAAAAAATTGTCCGATGGTATATTCAGACGGGCCTTTTCAGTCAGCAAAAAAATGCTGATATCTTGCATACCACCCTGATCAAACAAGGGTTTGATAGTAAAATTACGCGGCAGAGTAAAGATGATAAAATCACCTATAAAGTTATTGTCGGCCCGGAACTGACAAAACCGAGAGCATTAGCAACAAAATCCAGAATTGATAAATTGAATCAGCTTAACAGCTTTGTTTTTGAAGAATAAACGCTATGGATCTTACCCATTTCATCTGGATTGATTATGCTATCGTCGCATTAATCCTGATTTCATCAGTCATCGGCTTATTGCGTGGTTTAATCAAAGAAGCCTTTTCGCTGTTTACCTGGGTGGTGGCCATCTGGGTAGGTTTGAATTTCAGCAGGGATTTCTCCACATTTCTTGAGTCGATCATTCCCTACCCCTCTGCTAAAATTGCAGCATCCTTTGCCATCCTGTTTTTTCTTACCTTAATTATTGGTAGTATTATCAGCTTTTTGCTTGGAGAACTGATTGAAAAAACCGGGCTGACTGGTTCGGATAGGTTTGCCGGCATGATATTCGGCATCATTAGAGGAGGGGTGGTAGTATCTCTTATTATTGTTATGGCAGGCTTAACTCCTTTGCCAGAAGATCCATGGTGGAAAGAATCGGTGCTTATTCCGCCGTTCCAGGCACTGGCAGAATGGTTGAGAAGTCATATCCCGCCAGGCATGGGTAACTATATTAATTATCGTTAAAGTCAGGTTTATTATATGTGTGGGATTGCTGCAATAGTTGCCAGTCAAAATGTCAATCAGGAATTATATGATGCACTTACTGTGCTTCAACATAGAGGCCAGGATGCCGCTGGAATAGTCACCTGTGAAAAAAACCGCTTCTTCATGCGTAAAGATAACGGTCTGGTCAGGGATGTATTTTCCACAGAGCAAATGATGAAACTGCATGGCCATATGGGAATTGGCCATGTCCGTTATCCGACAGCGGGCTGTACCAGTTCTGCAGAAGCCCAGCCTTTTTATGTGAACTCTCCCTTTGGCCTGTCACTGGCACATAACGGCAACCTGACCAACACCGAGCAATTAAAAAAAGAACTGTACGCCGACGACCAGAGACATATTAATACCGATTCTGACTCTGAAATTCTGTTAAATGTTTTTGCCCATGAACTTCAGCAGTTACATAAACTCCGACTGACCCCGGAAGATGTATTTGCCGCTGTCAGCCGGGTCCATCAACGTTGTCGTGGTGCCTATGCAGTTGTCGTGATGATTGCAGGCTTTGGCATACTCGCCTTCCGTGACCCACACGGTATTCGCCCGGTGGTTTTTGGAAAACGGGATACTGAAAAAGGAAAGGAATTCATGATTGCCTCAGAGAACGTTGCATTGGATGTTCTCGATTTTGAATTAATCCGTGATATTGAGCCAGGCGAGGCTATTTTTATTGAAAAAAACGGCCAATTACACACGCGTCAATGCAGTACAAAAACAGACCATTGTCCGTGCATTTTTGAATTTGTCTACTTTGCCCGCCCGGATTCGATTATTGATGATATTTCAGTGTATAAGGCTCGGTTGCGTATGGGGGAAAAACTGGCTGAAAAAATTCAGAAACAATGGTCAGATCATGATATTGATGTCGTCATCCCGATTCCTGATACGAGTAGAACATCCGCATTACAACTGGCCAATGTACTGGGGGTAAAATACCGCGAAGGTTTCATGAAAAACCGTTATATCGGTCGGACATTCATCATGCCGGGTCAACAATTACGCAAAAAATCGGTCAAGCAAAAATTGAACGCCATTGCACTGGAATTTGAAGGCAAAAATGTCATGCTGGTGGATGATTCCATTGTGCGCGGAACGACCTCGGGACAAATTATTCAGATGGCTCGCGATGCAGGCGCCAATAAGGTCTATCTGGCCTCCGCTGCACCTCCAGTCCGCTACCCTAATGTTTACGGTATCGATATGCCGGCCGCGCATGAATTGATCGCGCATGAGCGCAGTATTGACGAAATCTGCGCAGAGATTGGCGCGGACACGTTAATTTATCAGGACCTGGAAGACTTGATCACTGCCGTACAACGTGGCAACAAAAATATCAAACATTTTGATACCTCCTGCTTTAGCCAGGATTACATTACCGGCGATATTGATAAAGCCTATCTTGACCGCATAGAAACCTTACGACGAGATGATTCCATTGCACGACGCAAAAGTGAAAATTTCGTTATTGAAATGCAAAATTCAGCGTGACAGGACATAATGGATCATGACAACAAAAACAATGGATGAATACGCACTGGAAACGCAGGCAATCAGATGCGGTCATCGAAGAACACACGAACAGGAACACAGCATTCCTATCTTCGCGACGTCAAGTTATGTGTTTTCCAGTGCCGAAGAAGCATCACTAAAATTTACCGGAAAACAACCCGGAAATATTTATTCACGCTTTACCAATCCAACCGTCGATGCCTTTCAACAGCGGCTGGCTGCCTTGGAAAAGGGAGAGCGCTGTCTCGCATTTGCTTCTGGCATGGCGGCGATTCAAGCGGTCGGAATGGGTTTATTAGAGGCAGGTGACCATGTTGTGTGTTCGCGCAGTGTGTTTGGCAATACCCTTTTGCTGTTTCAGAATTTTTTTGGCAAATTCGGCGTCCAAACCGACTTTGTTGATTTAACGGACATGGATGCGTGGGAATCTGCCATTAAGCCCAACACCCGCTTCCTGTTTGTTGAAACCCCCTCTAACCCGTTAATTACACTGGTTGATATCAAGGCACTAAGCGACATTGCACATAGGCATGACAGCTTGTTGATCGTCGACAATGTTTTTTGCACCCCTGCATTACAAACCCCACTCACATTGGGAGCTGATCTTGTTGTGCATTCTGCTACCAAATATCTGGATGGTCAGGGGCGTTGCGTGGGTGGTGCTGTTGTTGGCAGTAACGAGCTGATTGAGCAATATATCTACCCGTTTTTACGTACCGGCGGTGCCAGTATGAGTCCATTTAATGCATGGACATTTCTGAGTGGGCTTGAAACATTAAGTCTGCGCATGCAAGCGCATTCAGATAGCGCTTTGAAACTAGCCCAATGGCTCAATAAACAGCCGAACGTAGAAAAAGTCAATTATCCCGGTCTTGCTGATCACCCTCAACACCAACTGGCTACACAACAACAAAGCCATTTTGGCGGCGTCATCAGCTTTGAAATTAAAGGTGACAAAGATAATGCGTGGGCATTGATCGATTCCACCCGGCTTCTTTCAATTACGGCCAACTTGGGTGATGTCAAATCAACCATCACTCATCCAGCCACCACAACTCATGGACGTTTGTCTGCCGAAGCGCGAACAGCAGCTGGCATTAAAGACAACCTTGTCAGAATCTCGGTGGGTCTTGAAAACCTGGAAGACATAAAAAATGATTTACAGTCTGGACTAGAATATACACTATGAGTACATTCCAAGAACGAAGTGAATATCGCAAAAACCTGAACTCTCCCGGCCAGATTCACCTTGGTGGGGAGATTCTTGAAATCAAAAGCTACGATGTTTCTGTAAAAGGCATCATGGTTGAAATATTTCCGGGAAAAATCCTGTCATCTCTGGACGATATCCAGGCATCCATCGACAGCAACGAAATCGTCGAGATTTTTGTTGAAGAATTAAAACTGACGGGGGAGTCCAAAATTGTATGGGTCAAACAGGAAAATGAAAAAATTATGATGGGACTGGAATTCAAGGATGTCCAATACAATTCGCAAAAATTATGGATGAAACGGATGGCCTATCGTCAGCAAAAGTCATTTGATTGCAGTATTTTAATGGAAAACAACGAAATTCCTGCACAAGGTATTAATATTTCAATTGGTGGACTGGCTATTACAGGTGATCTCAAGACATGTTCGTTAAATGATGGAGACGTTGTAAATCTGCAATTAAAAGGTGTTGCGGTATATCAGGCTCTTGGAAAAGTCATGTGGCAAAAAGAAAACCTGGATGGTTCTATCACAATGGGATTGCGTTATATGGAACTGGGATAATGTAGAACGAATGAATGGCCCCCTTTTCTATTTTTAGAATAATAAATTGTCCAGTTCATTAGCCATTTCCAAGGCATATAAATCATCGAATCCACCCACATGGTGATCACCGATATATATCTGAGGCACGGTGCGCCGACGCGTTTTTTGCATCATTTCCTCTCGTAACCCTGCTTTTGAATCGACATTGATTTCAGTAAAACCCGCACCCTTTTTTTCCAATAACCGTTTGGCCATTGTGCAGTACGGGCATAAATTCGCAGTATAGATAAGTATATTGACCATAGTTCAGTGAAATCTTATTTACCTTCCATTGTAAGAATAAAAGCATTCGCTTCGTCTATTGACGTTTCCATTGCTTTGATCAATCGGCCCACATCCGATTGAACTGAACTCAATTCACTTTTTAATGAAGATATCGCCTGGGCATTCAAATTATGTTTTAAAAACAACACCTGGTCTTTAAAAACAGCTAGCACCGGTTTAATTTTACTTTCTGCACGTCGCATGGCTGAAATCAATTGTTGATACTGCATTTTTGTTTGATCAAATTTTCTTTGGCTATTACGCCTTAAGCTTGCACTACTATATTGACTCAGTTCTTGTTTCCATTCATCAAATAAAGCGGCAGAGACATCTTCTATATCCTTTATTCTTTTCTCGACTTCTTCAGCCTGACTCACGCTGTTTTCATATTCTTTATTTAATTTGCCATAGACCTTTTCCAGGTCGCCACCCGAGAATTGGGTCAACTCAGTAAACTGCTCAAGAGCTGTTTTAAATTGTTCCTTCGTTTCCTGCTGAGTGTCCCGTGCTTTCTCAACCCGGTGAACCATGACATCACGTTTAGGGATGCCCATTTTTTCTAAAGTATTGTAATAAGCGGTGGAACAGCCCTGTAGTAACAGCACCAGAGTAAAGATAATAAAATTTAAGTGTCTCATAATACGAAGTAATGGTTCAAAGTCTACCCACTATAAAAAAGTTTAAAAATTTCTTCAAATTGCTCATGTGATTTTTCTAAGATCTCATGCATTTCCTGCGCTTCAATTCCTAACGATTTAGCCAACAATTCATCATGCTCCAGTTCAAGTTTGCAATAATAATTCGCTACACGAACAATCGCCGCTATTTGATAATTTGATGCCATGAGATCAGGATAATAATGTAATCGAATACTATCACTAATTACTGCAGGGAGCTTCCACATTTTACATAACTCTGTTCCGGTCTGATAATGATCAAAGCCGATTAATTCCTGTTCACATCGATACTCATCTTCAAAAAATGTTGCCTGCTTTGATTGAAGGCGTAAATCGACTTCTCTCGCCAGACTTGGCAATCGCCTAAAAAACACCAGTTGACCAATATCATGCAATAGTCCACATACAAATATTGCATCTTTATAATGTTTCCCCAGGTGGTTATCAATTTCTCTGGCGATTAATGCGCACTTTACACTGCGTGCCCAAAAATCATGCATGGTGATGGTTTCGCCCGGCATATCAGAAAACTTTTCAACTATTACTGTACCTAATACCAGGTTTAGCAATTCCTGAGAACCTATAATGGTCATGGCTCTGTTTACACTGGAAATTGTCCCGGGAAACCCATAAAAAGCGCTATTGACAATCATCAATAACTTGCTTGTCAACGCGGAATCATATTCGATAATGCTCGCCGCATCCTCCATCGGCCTGATAGGATCATCTAATATTTTTTTAAGTTCAAAAAAAACATTAGGAGGCGAAGTCAGGTTCAAATCTCCCTGCAAGATATCGGCAACAGTTAAATCTGGTTGTAAAGAAGTTTGCATATTTAACTAATAAATATTGAAAATAAAAAAAATGGCCTATACTTGAGATAAAATATAGGTATATCAAACCGTAGTCTTAATTATGATAAATGCAAGGCTGTTGAATAGTGTGGTCGCTCAATGCCGGGATTACTGCTTTACATACTACAATCCTGCGTTTTGTAAGGAAAAAATAAAGCTCGTGAATAGGAAATAGCTTAGTCAAAACTGCTCATGGTTAACTACGTTGATCTCAAACAAAAACTGATCATCATTGCAGAACATGTCGAAAAATCTGCGCTTGACATCAGTTCTAAACTCAAAGAAAAAGGCTATCAGAACCTTAGAGTGGCTGAAGACGGCAGCCACATCTATGAAATTTTAAGACCTTTTTATAATAAGCAGGATCAAGTTGGCCTGGTCATCATCAATGAAGACTTACCACAGGCTCAAGTGGCTGAAATGTGCCAGGCACTGGCCGGTAACACTGCAAATGACTCCATTGTTCCTTTCATCATACTCTGCCAAACACCTCGCAAACCAAGTGAATTTTATTTACAACATGATTCAGAAAACAGTCAGCGATACTTGATTCATACGCTCCAATATCCGCTAAATTATCACGAGCTTTTACTGATCATCGATTTTCAATTAGGTATGAAACATGAGCGTTTACTACGCCATAAACAAGAAGAACGCCTGATTAATGAACTGGCTGAACGTAAAGTCGTTGATTCAAAGTTAAAATACCTGGTTGTTCATGATGAACTGACCGGCCTGTATAATCGAAATAATTTTGAACGCCAATTAAAACTGGTGTTAAACCGCAACAGCCATTTTTCAGAAAATTCAGCCTTACTTTTCATCGATATTGACCGATTCAGTATGATTAATGAATTGGAAGGTTTTGAAGTCGGTGACCGGCTGTTAGTGGAATTGGTTGTGCTCGTCAGAAAGTTTTTATCTTCAAACAGTCTGTTCGCGCGCATTGGGTCTGACGAATTTTGCCTTTTTCTTGAAGATAATAATGAACACCAGGCGCTCAACTTTGCCGAAAGAATTCGGACTGCTGTTGAAGAATTCCGATTTTTCACTGGCGAAGTCTGTTACAGCGTAACTGTGTCCATTGGTATATCCACCATCAATCCAAGTAATCATGTTTACCATCCCAGCGAGTTGGTATTACGCGCCCGACAAGCCTGCCATACCGCCAAGGAAAACGGCCGCAATATGCTGTGGGTATTCAATGACAACGATCATGTGGTAAGGGAACGTCGACGCGATATTTACTGGGCCCCGCTGATAAAAAAAGCCCTGCTAGAAAAAGAACTGTTTCTGGTTTATCAACCCGTGGTAGAACTGGAAAACGGCAAAATTTCCCACTATGAAGCCCTCATTCGCATGAAAGGTCAGGACAACGTGGTCATTACCCCTAATCAGTTTATTCCCGCAGCGGAACGCATGGGTTTGATCCATAGTATTGATATATGGGTGGTGGAAACCGCCATTGATTTTCTGGCCAACCTGCCACCAGAACTTTCTCATATTTCATTAGCTATCAACTTGTCGGGGACGGCGTTTCAAGATGCCTCACTGTTACCTACTATCAGAGAAAAACTTGAGTTAACCTGGGTCAATGCCGGCCGTTTAACATTTGAGATCACTGAAACCGCCGCCGTCGAAAATTTTGAAAAAACAAGGGAAATGATTACTAAAATCCGAGCGCTTGGTTGTAAATTTGCGTTAGATGATTTTGGTGCTGGCTTTTGTTCTTTTAATTATTTAAAAAGTTTTCCAGTAGATTATGTAAAAATTGATGGCCAGTTTATTCAAAACCTGATGAGCGATGAAACGGACCAGGTTCTCGTAAAATCAATGGCAGAAATCGCCAGTCAATTGGGTAAAAAAACGATTGCTGAATTCGTTGAAACACCTTTTATTGTTCAAAAATTGAGAGAATTTGGTATCGATTTTGGACAAGGTTATTTTTTTGGTAAACCCAACATGGAACTGTTGCAAAGTGACAGCGTTGAAATCAATCAACTGTTAGAAAACACACTTAACCAAACCCCTTTTTCAGTCAATAGTTAAGCCAACCAGCCACGCCTTGTTGGCTCGTTCATTCGCGATTAAGCATAAAATCATAGATAATACATAAAATTATTTATTGCTTTGATTTATTTCAACGAACGGCTATTTTGATTCTGCTAAACACCAAGATAGATTTCCCTGCGATTAAGATCGTCCACCACCCTTTTGTGAGTGAGACGACATTCACCAAAAAATAATGGCAAAAAAAAATCAGCGCGCCAAACCTAAAAACAAGAAAAAAACCAAGTCCCCCCCCCCCGGCCGGTTAACAAAATTTTTTATCTACCTGCTCGTTTTTGGCACTTTTGTTTTCGCAACCTATATGGGCTATCTGGACTATACCGTTCGCCAACAATTCGCTGGTAAACGCTGGTCAATACCTGCCCGTGTCTATGCCAGCCCTGTTGAGTTGTATGCAGGGCTGGAATTGGGTACGAGAGACTTCGAGAATCTCTTAGCGCAATTACATTATCATCGCGATTACCAATTATCCGGCCCGGGAAGTTTTTATAAAAAAAATAGCGCCATCTACTTGAAAACCCGCCGATTTGTTTTTTGGGATGGTCAACAGGAAAGCCAGGCGTTAAAAATCCAATTTAAGGGAAAATCTGTTGCGAGACTAACTCGACTTGATACATCACAGGATATTCCTGTCATCCGTCTGGACCCGGTTCAAATTGGCAACTTTTATCCCACGTTAAAAGAAGACCGGGTATTGATCAAAATGGAGAATGCACCTGATCATTTAATCAACGGTCTGCTTGCAACTGAAGACAGAAACTTTTACTCGCATTTTGGCATTTCATTTAAAGCGATTGCGCGGGCACTGTATGTAAACCTAAAGGCTGGTAGCGTTGTCCAGGGAGGCAGCACCATCACTCAACAATTGGTAAAAAACTTTTATCTTTCCGCTGAAAAAACCCTGATCCGTAAAATCAACGAAGCGCTTATTGCGTTGATTCTTGAATATCGGTTTAACAAGGACGAAATCCTCGAAGCCTATTTGAATGAAATTTATCTGGGGCAGGATAAAGCCAGTGCAATTCATGGATTTGGCCTTGCCAGCGAATTTTATTTCGGGCGGCCTTTAGATAGTCTGGATTTACCTCAAATTGCCACGCTGGTCGCAATGGTGCGTGGCCCCTCCTATTATGATCCCAGACGTCACCCAGATCGTGCTATCCAGCGAAGAAACCTGGTCTTGGATGAAATGTACAAACAAGGATTTATATCTGAACTGGAAGCCCAACCTGCCAAGCAATCTAAATTATACGTCGTAGCTAAAACCCATCGACCTGCCAATCGTTATCCTGCATTTTTGGATTTGGTGAAAAGACAGCTGCGCCAGGAATATCGAAATGAAGACCTTACCTCGGAAGGGTTGAGAATCTTCACCACGCTGGACCCCTTTGTGCAAAACAAGCTGGAAAACACTATCAAAAAGAAACTGTCCCAGCTCGAGAAAAAACCGAAAGTATCCAAGCTGCAAACTGCCAGCCTGGTCACACGTCGGGACAGTGGTGAGATTGTTGCTTTAATGGGCAGTCGCAAAGCTGATGCTGCCGGGTTTAATCGTGCATTGGATGCTGTCCGCCCGATAGGCTCTTTAATTAAGCCGGTTATTTATTTGACGGCGCTTGAGTATCCACAAAAATACACTGCAATCACCAAAATCAGTGACACCTCGATTACAGTGAAAGGGGCAAAAGGCAAAGACTGGACGCCCAAGAATTACGACAACCTGGAACATGGTGATGTCGAGTTACATACCGCATTGAGTCGCTCTTACAATTTAGCTACTGTCCGCATAGGCATGGATGTGGGCATTGCCCGCACAGCCAAAACCTTGCGCGATATGGGTGTTAACCGCGAGGTAAAACTTTACCCCTCTCTGTTGCTGGGAGCTTCTCCCCTCACGCCACTGGAAGTTACACAACTTTATCAAACGCTTGCCGGAGACGGTTTTGCAACGCCATTACGCTCAATTCGGGAAGTTGTCGCGCAAAATGGAGAACGCCTGCAAAGTTACCCTTACACTGTTCGCCAGACAGTTGACCCTGCTGCGGCCTACATCACCAATACCCTGTTACAGGAAGCCATGCAGGAAGGAACCGGCCGATCAGCCTACCTGTACCTGCCCAGCGCCCTGAATCTTGCCGGAAAAACCGGGACAACCAATAAATTACGAGACAGCTGGTTTGCCGGTTTCAGTGGCGATTATTTATCCGTTGTCTGGATTGGACGTGACGACAACAAACCGGCTGGGCTGACCGGAGCCAGTGGCGCATTGCAGGTATGGATAGAATTAATGAAACATATTGCACGTCAACCAGTCGTACTCATACCCCCCGAAACCATTGAAATGCAATGGATAGACCCAAGTAATGGTTTGCTGGCGGATGAAGAATGTGACCTGGCCACAGCCTACCCTTTTGTATCCGGCTCGGCACCCCTTCAACATTCGCCTTGTGTCGAAACCAGCCTGGACAAAGCCAAAACCTGGTTTAATGATTTTTTACTCGATAATTTTTAAGTTATGAAGACATTTGTTGTATTGATTACCTGCTGTGCAACTCTCTTGTTTGTGCCATTAGTGAGCTCAGATGAGACTGTCCAGCAGCAATTAACCTTGTTTTTGCAAAACACAACAAGCATACAGGCTGATTTCCAGCAAGTCAGTTTTGACAAACAAGGCAACCCGGCTGAAACCAGCGAAGGTACGTTTTATTTAAATCGCCCCGGACGATTTCGTTGGCATTACCAACATCCTTTTATTCAGGAAATAGTCTCAAATGGCGACAAAATATGGTTTTATGATGCTGATCTGGAGCAAGTCACCATTAAACCGGCAATAGACTCGATAGGTTCAACCCCCGCCCTTTTATTAAGTGGCAATATTAAACTCAATGAAGAATTCCATGTAATCCAACACGGCCAAACTGAAGGTGACATGGCGTGGATAAAACTCACCCCAAAAAAAGAAGAAAGCGGTTTTAATTATATTTTGATCGGGCTGGACAAGGGGATACTTGCCGGTATGGAACTAAGCGATAATTTTGGCCAGTTGACACGTATTTATTTTAGCAATCTTCAACAAAACCCAGAGTTATCAGACACGCTGTTTTCTTTTAACATACCGGAAGGCGTCGATGTCTTCAGCCAATAAGACCTTACCCTTGACCGGAAAGGTATGTGATATTGTTCAGCTGGGCAATCCACTGCTACGCCAAACCGCTCAAAAAGTCACCGATACAGCTGGCCCCCAGGTTGAGCAAACCATTGTGGATATGCTAGCTACGCTTGCTGTTTCCAATGGTGTCGGTATCGCCGCACCGCAAATCGGAATCTCTCTGGCGATTATAATAATAGCCTCACGCCCCACACCAAGATATCCCAATGCACCCGATATGCCGCCCGTAGTGATGATTAATCCGGGATATGAGATCATTGAGCACACTCGAAAAAAAGACTGGGAAGGTTGTCTGAGCATTCCCGGTATACGCGCTTTGGTACCACGATATCAAGCGATTAAAGTCAGTTTTCAAAGTCCACAAATGACAACCAACACTTTAGAATTATCTGATTTTCCAGCGCGAGTATTTCAGCATGAATTTGACCACTTATCTGGCAACGTGTATTTAGACCGGGTGGAAAACAACGTGGATATCATAACCGAGAGTGAATTTATGGCCCGTTACCTTGATTAAGTATTTTATCCAACTCAATGTATACCCCCTGACTGAACAGTACCGTGTTCATTTCCATGTTGAAAATATCCTAATAAGCTGTTAGAAATGGAGACAGTTTAAATGTATAAATAAACATGCTAAATATAGAAACGCTTAAATCGTTCCCGTTGCTTGCATTGAAAAGTGGAGATTTTTTACTGCAACAAGGTGAGAAGACCGACAGTCTGTTTTTTCTTTATGAAGGAAAAGTCAGCATCATCAAAGACGGTTATGAAATTGGTATTCGTTCTGATCAAGGAACAGTATTGGGTGAAATTTCGGTATTACTCAATTCGGAAATTTCCGCTTCAGTCCAATGTTTGACCGACACTACTTTTTTCCATATTTCGCAACCGAAGCAATATTTGAACTCACATCCTGAAGTAATGTGGCATATTGCCCAGGTGCTTTCCCTGCGCTTATATAATTTAAGCCAATATCTGGTGGATGTTAAACGCCAGTACGAAGGGCACGATCATCTGGATATGGTCGATGATGTTTTGCATTCTTTGTTACATCAACAGAACAGTGAAATCATAAAACGCCATGAGAGTAAACGAGATACCCCCGATTATTAAACCAATAGTTGATATTCACTGCCTGCCAGGGAATGCCATTCAGCTTGCATCCTTTGCAGATCAACTACCAGATAAGGAGGAATATCACCGAGATAGCTCCCACTATTAAACACCCAGGTGTGACCTATCTGATCTTTCCAGTCGCCTGCTTTGGTATAGGGGCTCTGATGAATATGGCCGCTAAAAACCATTGAGGGTTGATATCGGTCTATCCATGCGTTCAAGGCGCTATCTCCAATATGACGCTTGCCGGTCCAACTGACAGGAGAATTATCCGGAGGAGCATGATAAACCCAAATCCACTGCTGAAAATTGAGCTGACTTTGTGATTGAAACTGCTTGTTCACCACCTGTTTGCTGAACTCACCATCCCACCAGGGAAAGATTGATACCAATGTTTGTCCCCAGTACACAAAAGTGCCATCTACATGAATATTGTCATAACTTAACCTCTGTATCCATCTCGCTTCAAACTCATCGTATTGATTTTTTATATCACCATCATGGTTACCTGAGCAAACCAGCACCTGTGTTTGCTGTCTCAACTTGCATAAATATTTGTTTAAAACTTCAATTTGTACCGAGAGGTTTACATTGGAAGATATATCCAGTAAATCTCCCGCGATAATAATGCTATCAAAACGCTCAGCCTGAACAAGAATCCAGTCAAATTGCTTGAGTCGATAATGTAAGTCAGAAACAACCAGGATCTTCATCGGTCAATCAACTTAGCGTGATTGCAATTGAATGACGCTCATTCTTCATCCAGTTCATGACCACAGAATTTACAAAAGCTCGCATCAAAATCATGACCGGTAGACCCGCAATCAGGACAAGCATCGTTATTAATATCAGGTTTATTTACTTTAATCAGTTCAGCACTGTATATTCCTGTAGGTACTGCAATGATGCCATACCCCATAATCATAATCATGGCAGCAATTAATTGGCCCCACGGTGTTTGCGGCGCGATATCACCATACCCTACCGTCGTCAACGTCACTATTGCCCAATATACACCTTTTGGAATACTGGTAAATCCAGACGCGCTGCCTTCCACCACATACATTAATGAGCCAAACAACACGACTAATGTACATACTGTATATAAAAAAACCAGAATTTTATGACGACTTTTATTTAATGCCTCAAGCAACACATGAGACTCACTCAGATATTCTGACAGTTTTAAAATCCTGAATATACGCAATAGTCTCATCACCCGGATGACCAACATATATTTCACGCCAGGAATCAAAAAACTCAGATAGGTTGGGATAATGGACAAAAAGTCGACAATACCAAAGAAGCTTCGACAATACATCAGCGGCCGACGAACAGAAATAAGACGTAAAAAATATTCGACAGTGAATAAAGCCGTGAAAAACCATTCGATATATAAAAAAACTACACTGTATTTTACATTCAGGCTTTCGACACTACCCAGCATCACTGATAAAACACTGATTAATATGCATATAATCAATACAACATCAAACAATTTGGCTGGCCAGGTTTCAGCGCCAAATATGATGGTATTCAGCGACTCACGCCAGGGAGATAATTCATCCCCTTCGTTAAATTTCGGCTTATTAGGGTTACGCATCTAGTACTTTGATAACATCTGGCTTAATTGTTGACCCAATCCCAAAATGGATTGTTGCTGCTGCTGATCAATTAACTGCCCCGCATCGTCAAAGGCTTGAGCAGCCTTCGGAATCACGCGTTGTTCTGGCAAAACAATCATGCCTATGCTACTCAGCAGCATACGTAACATAATCAAACCTTTCATCCCGCCAAACGCGCCAGGCGACGCCGCCATAATAGCGACCATTTTGCCTTGAAACGCCGCAAGTTTAGGCTCATCATCATGTTCTTTGCGAGAGCACCAATCTATGGTGTTTTTTAACAGGGGGGTAAAACAACTGTTGTATTCAGGGGACGCGATCAACAAGCCATCGTGTTCAATGAATAATTGTTTAAATGCTTTAACCTTCTCCGGCATCCCCTTTTCCATTTCTTCATCCTGATTAAACAAAGGCATTGGATAATCGGCCACGTCTACCAAGGTTACTTCAGCCCCTGCATCCTCTGCTCCTTTGGCTGCAATAGCGACCATTTTCTTGTTAAATGATTTTTTTCTGGCACTGCCAGCAAATGCTAAAATCCTGCTCATTTATTTCCCATTCTTCGTCATCAAAATTTAATAACATTATCGTCACGTCCTTTTATAATACAGTCTCATTGTTTACTCAACTTACATATTTTTAAATGATTACCACAATTAAACCATTCAGAATGCTGTTCCTGGGTACATTAGTCGCATTATCTGCCCCTTGCTTCGCCTTGGATGCCGGACTAATCAATGACTTTGAAGATAATACAGTGCAAGGATGGGGGCACCCGAGAACTAATAATTTCGAGCCAACAGTTAATGTTGACTCTTCTACCAATAACCATAGCCTGTCTATCATTGCATCTGGTCAATCTGGTGCGGGCAGTCGGTTATTGGCGCTAAACCGAAGTGCCGTCTGGACCTCCCCTGTAAGCTCAGATTTGATTGCTATTACAGCACATTTAACCTGGAAGGCGGGGCCGGATCTATCAGTACGCTTTGCATTTTTGGGCACTGATGACACGCAAAGCAACGCAACCTGGTATGTATCAACCACACCTGTAGTCATTACTGATGCTAACCCGACTGTTTCTCAAGCTACTTTTCCATTTGAGGACCTGCTACGCGTCAGCGGTACTGCCGGGCTTTCAGAGGTTATGAACAACATTCAGGAAGTCAGAATCCTGCATAGTGCAGCGCCGAGTTTTAAAGGTGATATTACAGCAGGATCATTTTTAGTGGATAATATTTCGACGGTAGCAACCCCCGCATCATCAGAGAGCATCCCTGTGCCCGCTATTGCTGTTGCCGGACTGGCATTTGTTTTTGGATTAATCGCAAGAAAGCATTTGCAATAAAGATACTCAGGTATGCCATTCTCTTAGTGCCTGGATATTCTTTTCCAACCTGCAAAAAGACAAGCTTCTAAGTTATGCTGCTTAATAGACTACATAGTTTCGTTACCGCCTTTTGAGCAGCTTTAGCTTAAAATAAATCAATATCCCCTTCATCCATATTCGTCTGAGTCACTTTTCTCTGTTCCCGCAGTAACCATTCATTTTGCATCTCTCTGATCCTTTGAATACTGCTTTCAAGCTCATGTGTTTGATGAGTCACTTCTTCTGACTTGAATATGTTTAAGCTAACACGCATTTCATCAATTAACGTTTTAAAATGCAAAGCACTTTGATCGACTGACTCCACAATCTGCCGCGCCATATCTTCAAATTGCAAGCCTCTCACTGCATCGTTCACACTTTGGTCGATTTGATTGTTAATCTCTGATACATTTCCCAACTTACCAGAAACAGTATCATTGATGCGTGCAATTTCTTCCATCATTTTGTCAATATTGGATTTGGACGTGATGGCCAAATTCATATCCCTGGATGCCATTTTCTCAGTCATTGATTTCGCTTCTTCTATATTATACTTGGATGAATTGACCACTTTACGGATTTCATCGCTGAATTTATCAGAGTTCTTGGAGAGGTTTCTTACTTCATCAGCCACAACAGCAAACCCTCGACCTGCCTCTCCCGCTCTGGCTGCCTCTATCGCCGCATTTAATGCTAGAAGGTTGGTTTGATCGGCAATACCCTGCACATCACCTAACAACTTTTCCACGTGATTCATGTGTGTTCCAACATCATGAATAACATTAACCATTTCCATACTCTGTTTGCTAATGCTCAGGATATGTTCAATAAAAAACCCCAACACATTACCTGTTTCCTGGGCAAATTCTTTAAAGCTGACACGCTCGCTTTCAGTATCATTGCTGCTATCTAAATCTTCAAGTAAAGAATAAACCAAATCAGATTGGCCGGATGTCAGGCCATGAAGGCTATTAAAACTGTCGGACATGGTAACAATTGCATCCGAAAAGACTGTTTTAAGCTGATCCAGCTCACGATGGATGTATTCAACTTCCTGTTCAATACACTGTTCCAACTGAACCAGGTAATTATCAATCTCATGATGTAATGCGGATTGAAGATTTCCGTCAATTTCCTGAACTTTCTGAGTATTTTGCGCAGAAAAAATGGCGATACACCAGCCTATTGCCAATACGGGAACGGCTACCCAAAAGGCAATAACAATTGAAGTGAATTCAGCCAGGACAATTGCCAGCCCACATGTAAGGACGGGGTAGATTAATTTTTTAAAATGATCAATATTCATGATGCTACCAACTTGCAAATGTGATCGGATATTTTATTTAAAGGCAGAACATGCGATGCCGCTCCTAATTTATAAGCCTCACCTGGCATTCCCCACACCACAGAACTCTCTTCATCCTGAACAATGTTTGTACTGCCTTGATCCAGCATTTCTTTCATACAGGCTGCACCATCCGCACCCATGCCGGTCAACATGACTCCAATTGCATTTGGACCAACATTTTGAGCGACAGAACGAAACATGACATCTACCGAAGGCTTATGTCGATTGACCGGAGGACCATCGTGTAATTTACATCTATATGTTGCACCATCACGACACACCATCAAATGCTTATCCCCGGGTGCAATATATATATTTCCAGGAAGTATCTGCTGTCCGTCCTGGGCAATACATGCATTCATTTCACCCGCTTCATTTACATGTTTTGCAAATGAAGCACTAAACGCTGCCGGTAAATGTTGCGACAAGACAATAGCTGGCGAGTCCGCCGGAAGCCGACTGACAATCACTTTAAATGCCTCTGTTCCCCCAGTGGAAGAGCCGACAGCGATAATTTTATCAGACGTTTTAAAATGCCGTTTACTGGATGAGGACTGCAAAATAACATCAGTAGAATTTTTGTCGCCGACGGCTTTTTTGACTTCAGTAGAACCCTTTGTTGATACAGCTTCCACCGCTTTAACCCTTGCCTTGGAAGCCATTATGACTTTCCCGATTATATTTTCAGCATAAGATTGTAAAGTATTGCTTACATCAACTTTTGGTTTAGCAACAAAATCAACCGCACCCAATTGTAATGCTTCTAATGTTACTTCTGCCCCCTTTTCTGTCAGCGTCGATATCATAACGACAGGCATGGGGCGCAAACGCATGAGGTTTCTGAGAAATGTCAATCCATCCATACGCGGCATTTCAACATCCAGCGTTAAAACATCAGGGTTCAGTTTTTTTATTTTTTCTCGCGCCAGAATGGGATCTGAAGCAGTCCCTACCACTTCAATATCATCAGATGTTTCAAACACCTTAGTTAACATCTGCCTGATCAAAGCAGAATCATCAACGATTAAAACCTTAACTTTACTCATCAAAACAGCTCCACATCACTTTCCACTTCAATATCCTTGAGACTTGCCCGGTATTGCGTTTCTCTTTTTACTATCGTTTCATTATGTAGATCCTTGATTTTCTTCATCATTACTCTTCCCGTATGTGGAAAATAATGGACTTTTCTTGGATAACTATCTCCCAAATCATGTGACGCCAACTTCAAATTTTCTGTTTGAATGTAATCCATAACAAAACTGATATTGTTTTGCCCGGTATTACCCAGGGTTTCCAATATTTTGCCTCCTCCGAAAAGCTTGATTTCCAAGTTGCTTCGTTTACCCCCGTAATGAATGATGGTATTAATCAAATGTTCCATAGCATAATTGCCATAGCGGGTTGCTTTACCAATAACAACTTCATCATTATTAGCCAATCTCCTCTCTGTCGTTTCGGGTAACATAAAATGATTCATTCCACCCAAACCGGTTTCCTTATCCCTGATACACGCTGATACGCACGACCCCAACACAGTCGTAATCAGTTCGTGGTCATGCGTTACATAATATTCACCTGGCAATAATTTGGCAGCAACAATATTGTTCCTTTTATCCCAATAGCGCTTTATTGATACAAATTCATCAATTGAAGGCGGGTGAATAATGTTTTTCAATCCTTTTCCTTATTTTTTTCTATAAATCGTATTACCCAATAATTCGAAATCTGTGTCTAGTTGATGCAATGATTCAGAATGACCGATAAACAAATGAGCCCTGTTGCGTAAATGCTGACTATATCGGTTCGCTAAATTTTCTTTTGTTTGTTTATCAAAATAGATAAGTACATTCCTGCAAAAAATCACATCAAATACTCCTGAAATCGGCCATTCTTTCATCAGGTTTAATTGTTTAAATGTAATCAGTTGTTGCAGCTCATTTTTTACTTTCACTTTATTTGCATTTATGCCGGTCCCTTTTTTAAACCAACTCTTAAGATGCTCGTCGGATAAGCCGGTTACCCTGTCATTGTTATAAACGCCATTAGCTGCTGTCTGTAATACATTGGTATCCAGGTCAGTTGCCAGAATTTTAATATCCCAACCGATGGGGAGACTCTCTTTCAAGGTGATAGCCAAAGAATAAGGTTCCTCTCCTGTAGAACACCCTGCTGACCACACTTTCATCAATTTTTGGCTTTTTTTTTGTTTGATTACGTCAGGAATCACCGTATCCTTTAAGTATTCAAAATGATGATTTTCGCGAAAAAAAGCCGTCAGATTGGTCGTAATCGAATTGATGAAATCAGTAAATTCTAATCCAGGTTCATCTGATAAATACTGGCAATATTCCTTAAAATTTTTCAACCCCAGCATACGCACCCGTTTCGATAAACGGGAATAAAACATATCAAACTTATCATCAGGTACCAGAATACCGGAATGGGTATTTGAGATGTGTCGGAGCGTATCAAAGTCATCCCAGGTATATTCAAATTCTCGTGAATTATTCCTTTGCGACATAACTATTTTTTTGGGTAGACGATATGTTAACTTTAGAAAAAACCTGCCGCACTTTGCTCAACTTCTAACAAGTCTGAGAGCCCTAGTAACGAAGCTGCTTCAATAAAGTTTTCAGAGGGAAAGTCTATAACCATTTCCTTGCCATTTTTTATCGCAGATTGTTTTAACACGATCAACAATTGCAACGTTGATGCATCAATAGAAACCACATCAGACGCATCGATTTCTATCGCGTTTTTCTGGTCAAATTGTTTAATCAATCGGTCATGTAATTGACTTACATTTTGTATATTCGATATTGAATCCAATCTAATGACATCTTCAGTTTCTTCAGAACTATGCGGCTGAACGATCTCAGCGGCCGAATTTATTTCTGGCTTAACTTCAGCTTTGGTTGATTCATTTGAATCCGGGTCAATGACTTCATTTTTTATTGATTGATTACTGTTAACCGGTTCAGCAAGCGACGTTTGTTCAGCCTCCGGAGAATCTGCGCGTTGCTCTGTACCGGAATCGTGTTCCATCCAGGCTAATGGATCATGCCCAATCAGTGTACTTTTGTCATTTGCTGCCATTACATCATCCTGCTCTCTACAAAGTCTTGTGCCAGATTTCTGAAATCCTGAGCTGAGCGGCTACTCGCTCTGTAATCATGAATTGTTTTGCCCAGGCCAGGACATTCAGCCAGCAGGGCCGCTTCCCTGATCACTGTCGCTAGTACCTGAGTTGGAAAATGTTTACGAATTGTATTTAGAACTTCTCGTGACATACGTCGGGTGGTTGAAAACCGCGACATCACCAATGATATTTTGTACTTTTTGCCTAGTGTTTTTTCAAATCGTTTGATGGTTCCCATCAAGAACGCCAACCCTTGCAGAGATAAATAATCCCCTGTCATCGGGATTAAAATATCTTCCGCTGCAAAAAGTGCATTGGCAACCAGGATGCCGGAAGAAGGCGGGCAATCAATAAAAATATAATCATCCTCACTGTCTGCATCCAAGGCTTCCTTTAATAACTGCCCTCTATGAACCCCGCCTTCATTGAGTTGTTCAATTTCCTGTAATCTTGGGCCAGCCACAACTAATTTAAGGTTTTCTCTGATTTCAAATGTCTGGTTCTGTAAACGGGTTTGCCCCAGCATCACATCATCTATCCCGGAAACGCGTGATGAAACCTGTCCGAATGACACCGCTAAATGACCTTGAGGATCCAGGTCAATCACCGTAACTTTATATCCCATCTTTGCCAGAGCATGAGATAAATTCACAGAAGTGGTGGTTTTACCCACACCCCCTTTTTGATTCAATATCGCTACAATTTTTGGTCTCATGCAATATCAGCTAAGTTTTCAAATTCATCAGGGTTTAGTAACTTATTAATATTCAGTAGCAGTATCATCTTGTCTTGCGTGACATACATGCCTTGCATATAACAGGTGTCTATTTTGGCCCCCAGATTAGGTGCTTCCTTGATTTGAGTCATTTTCACATCAAGCACATCTGAAACCGCATCAGCAACAATTCCGATAACCGTATCTCCTTTTTCACCTTCGACACTAAGAACAATAACCACTGTGACCGGTGAATATTCCACCTTCTCCATATTGAAACGTTCTCGTAAATCAACGATAGGTACAATTGCACCACGCAGGTTTAACGCTCCTTTTAAATAATCCGGTGTATTAGGGATAGCCCTGATAGGCTCCCACCCTCTGATTTCCTTCACTTTTAAAATTTCAACACCGTATGCTTCGTTATCAATTTCAAAGGTTAGAAATTGTTCAACTGCATTATTGTCTACTACATCTTGTGCCATGTTGTCGTCCTAAAGGAAATTCAGCAAACTTGAAAATATAACTTCACCTAAAATTCTTCCCATTCATCATCATCCAGGGTAGAACTGAAACTTGGCGCTGTTTTACTTTCTTGTTTATCTGGTTGTGGAGAACTCATCTTCTTTTCCAGCACTCGTTCTCCGTGTATTGAAGAGGCCACATTTCGGACTTCCTTGGAGACTGAGGTATTCAGTTCCAGATTGGACGGGTTCCCAACGCCTTCTGTCACTGAAAAAAACTTAATGAGTTCCACCATACTCTCAGACTGTTCGCTCATCGTTATGCTTGCCGCTGAAGTTTGTTCAGCCAACGCGGCATTCTGTTGGGTAATCTCATCCATTTGTGATACAGCAAGATTCACCTGCTCAATACCCGTAGACTGTTGTGCACTGGCAGCAGCAATTTCAGCCACAATATCTCCTACTTTTTTTGCCCCGCTCACAATCTCATTCAATGCATTACCGGTTTCGTTGACAAACTCGGTACCTGATTTCACTTTTTGTACACTGGTATGAATCAACTCTTTGCTTTCTCGCGCCGCTGTTGCACTACGTTGAGCAAGATTTCTGACTTCTGTGGCAACCACTGAAAAACCGCGCCCCTGTTCACCTGCACGAGCTGCCTCGACGGACGCATTGAGTGCCAGCAAATTAGTCTGGAAAGCAATTTCATCAATTACACCAATAATGTCGGCAATTTTATTACTGCTTTCATTGATCTCCTGCATCGCTGAAACCGCTGAATCTACAATACTGCTGCCCTTCTCTGCCTGGTCTTTTGCGTTATTAGCCAACTGATTTGCCTGTTGGGCATTTTCGGCATTATTTTTTACTGTACTGGTCAACTGCTCCATACTGGCAGCCGTTTGCTGCAAGTTTGCAGCCTGCTGCTCGGCACGTTGTGACAAATTATTGTTACCACTTGAAATTTCCTGAGAAGAATTATTGATGAAGCCTGCAGAATCATTAATCTGGGAAACTATCCCGCTTAATTTGTCAAATGATCCGTTAATGCTGTTCTTGCAATCGAGATAGACGCCCTGATAATCACTGGTAATACGGTGGCTCAGATCGCCTTGTTCCAGATCTCTCATCGTCGTGCTGATTTCACCAAATACAGTTTCAATCACATCGGCAAATTCATTGATGCCCTCGCTTAAGGTTTCAAAAAAGCCTTCTTTATCGGCCATTTCAATCCGTTGTGATAATTCACCGGCCTTGACGCCGTCTACGATTGTATAAATTTCTTTTTCAATTTTGACTTCATGCGTTCTGTCCAGCCATTCAACAACAAAACCAATGCGTTCGCCGTCATCATTCCTGACTGGATTGGCAACAAACTTCATGTGCCTGCTGCCGATCACCAGCTCCGAAGTAAACGTTGAATCCAGTTTGGCCAACATGCCACGTTGATGCGCCGGATTTTTGTGGAACTGATCTATATTTGCGCCCATCAATTGAGACGCATCAAAAGCAGGTAGCTGTTGCCTGATATCTGCTTCTGCATTCTTGAACATCTCTATCAATGTATTGTTCATATAGATGATATTCAGATCATTGTTCGCCACCATGACGCAAGATTGCACATTATCCAAGGCTTGTTTAATACGCAAGTTGGATGCAGATTGTTCACGGGTATGCGCTAGATCACTGTTCAATTTAACTTGCATCGAATACAGCGCCCGTTGAAAATCTCCAACCTGATCATTTCGATCTATATCTATCTTGTTTCGAAAATGATCTTCCTGCAGACAATAAAACACACCTACGGCATGTTCTAAGGTATCGACGATTTTTTTCACCATGGTACCGCCAATGATGCCGGCGAATAGTGTCATGATGGCTGCCAGAGCAAAAACGCCCCAGTTTTGCGCCTGGGCTAATTGATATAACAGAAACATATTGGGGATTAAAAATAACGATAAACTTATTACCGCTTTTTTCCAAATCGCCATTTCCTTAATATTTTTTAGCATTGCAGCAAACCCCGTCGGTCTCAACTGGGCCTGATTTGCATTCAATTGCTGGTACAGAGTTTCAGCCTTGGCAATCTGCTCGCGACTGGGGGCATAGCGTACAGATAGATAACCGTCCAGTTTGCCTTTGTTATACACCGGCGTAACATTAGCTTCTACCCAGTAATAGTCTCCAGATTTCGTTCTGTTTTTTACAGGGGCTGTCCATGGTCGTCCTTGTTTCAGACATTTCCACATATCTTCAAACGCTGCTGGCGGCATATCTGGATGGCGTACCAGATTATGATTTTTGCCAACCAGTTCTTCCCGACTAAATCCACTGATTTCAACAAAAGCATCATTGGCATAGGTAATTACGCCCTTGGGATCAGTTCTGGTAACCAGAATGGTCCCTTTTTTCACATGCACTTCATGATCAGTGACAGGGTGATTTATTTTCATTGCTCTGCTCCTTTATTCTCAGCTTATTGCTTGAAGCGGGTTATCTTCGTTTTCATAAATTTCTTCCAGTGTCAGTAACTTATCGACATCAAGTAGCATAATCATTTTGTTATCCACACTGGTTAACCCATTAATAAACTCGGTACTGACCCTTGCGCCAAAGTCAGGTGAATTCTGAATGGTGGATTTATCCACATTAATGACATTCGATACTGCATCGACCACCACACCCATGACACAGCTTCTGTCTTCAAAATTTGCCTGCAAAATCACAACCACGGTTAACGGGCTATATTCCACATGCCCTAACCCAAACCGCTCTCTTAAATCAATAATCGGTACAATGGAACCTCGTAAATTCACCACACCTTTTTCATATGCTGGCACATTCGGAATTCTGGACACAGGTTCCCAACTTCTGATTTCCTGAACTTTAAGAATATCGACCCCATATTCCTCATTACCCAGGGTAAAACTTAAAAACTGTACTGAATTAGCCGTTTTTGTTATATTTTCGACGTTTTCATCGTCTATGGCTTCTATATTCTCTGTCATATTGCCTACACCTTTACTGATTCGCCAACCTGACCAGTCCTGGAATATCCAGGATCAAAGCAACCGATCCATCGCCTAGAATGGTCGCTCCTGATATACCTTCAACCCTGCGATAATTTGCTTCCAACGATTTAATCACGACTTGCTGCTGCCCTAATAAATCATCAACAAATAATCCACATTTAACCCCTTGTCCTTCAACCACGACCACCAGCCCATCTGTCAACTTGGTTGCCTTGGCAGATTCAACATGAAAAATGTCATGCATTCTGACGATGGGTAAAAACTCGTCTCTCAAACGAAAGGTTTCCCCTTTACCGGCGATTCGATTAACCATATCTTCATTGATATTGATCGATTCAATGATTGATCCGAGTGGAACGATGTAACGTTCATCTCCCACAGAAATGGACTGTCCATCGAGTATAGCTAACGTTAAAGGCAGGTGGATTGAAATGGTAGACCCTTTGCCCAATTCAGAGATGATTTCAATATTTCCGCCCAAAGATTGAATATTTCGGCGAACCACATCCATACCGACACCGCGCCCCGAGACATCGGTCAATTTTTCTGCCGTGGAAAACCCCGGCATAAAAATCAATTCATACGTTTGTTTATCGGTCAGAATCGCATCTTCATCAATCAGGCCTTTTTCGATCGCTTTAGCGCGTAATTTATCTTTGTTTAAGCCTTTTCCATCATCGACCACCTCAATCACAATATTGCCACCACGATGATAGGCTTCAAGGATGACGGTGCCAGTCTCAGGTTTACCCGCAGCAATGCGGTCTTCGGGCATTTCGATGCCATGATCCAGACTATTTCTAACCAGATGAACCAGCGGATCACTCAGTAGCTCTACCACTGTTTTATCTACTTCTGTGTTTTCACCGACTAGCTTTAATTCAATTTTTTTGCCTAATTTACTGCTTAAGTCGTGAACAAGTCGTGGAAACCGGCTAAATACAAAACTGATCGGCAACATACGGATGTTCATTACGCTTTCCTGTAATTCGCGCGTATGTCGTTCCAGTTGTGATAATCCGGTTTTTAACTGATCGAGTTTGTTGATTTCAAAATGTTCTCCTACCAGACTCAACATAGACTGGGTAATTACCAACTCACCCACCATGTTTATCAACGTATCTATTTTAGTGGTATCAACACGAATTGATCCCGAGCTTTTGTTCGCTGGTTTCGCTGTTTCTTTTTTGTCTTTAACGGGTTTTTTACTTGCTACAGGTTTTGTAGCTTCAGCTGTAGTTTCTTTATCTTCTTTAGACGTTTGCTCTTCAGGCTGAACTGTAGTGGTTGAATCAGTGGTTTCTGCAACTGGAGACACTGACTGCACTGTTGATTGAATTTTCTGTATTGCAAAATCACATTCATCTTCAACCCAGGAAAAAATCTCTTCAATGTCTTGTTCTGCTGTATTGCCTTTAAGATGTAATTTCCAAGAGATCGCACATTCTTCCGGCTCAAGATTATGGATATCCGGCACACCAAGAAAATCAGCAGTGCTTGTTAACTCTCCCAGTTCGGCAAGTTCCCTGAACATACGTACAGGGTCATTACCTGTTTTCAACATATTTGGATGAGGGCTGAACGATATATTCCAACCTTCCACGTTTGCCTCATGTGCTGTTATCGCTACAGGATCTGATACTTGTTCAGATGTTGCGGATTCTTGAGATGCAACGGGCGAACTGTCAGCGCCTCTAGTCAATTCAACCTCAAGCACCTTTTTATGTTCTGCAACATTCTGGGTGTCAACCGCTTGTTCGTCTTGAATCGCCGTTAACATGGCGCGCAGACAGTCAACTGAGCCTAATAACGCATCGACTGCAGATTGGGTAACTAGCCTCCGGCCATCACGCATTTCATCCAATAATGTTTCCATTACATGGGTGAAATCCGAAACTGCCGTAAATCCAAAGGTCCCACTCCCACCTTTAATTGAGTGGGCGGCTCTGAAAATCATGTTAATTTCATCAACATCCACATCGCCGGTATTCAGATCCAATAATCCGGATTCCATGGTATCCAGACCTTCAAAGCTTTCTTCAAAGAAAACCTGATGAAACTGCGCCATATCAATCGACATAATACTACCCGTCCTGATTAATCGTTATGCAAGCAGAGTTACCCAATGACTTTTTTAATCGTCTTTAATAACTGATCAGGATTGAACGGTTTCACTATCCAGCCTGTTGCTCCAGCCTCTTTCCCCTGCTGTTTCTTATCCATCCCCGACTCAGTCGTCAGCATTAACAACGGAGTGAATTTGTAATCAGGCAATGTTCTCAAATCTTTAATTAATGCAATGCCATCCTTATTCGGCATGTTGACATCAGTGACCACACAATCAAATTTCTCGGATTTGGCCTTATTTAGAGCATCTACACCATCTACTGCTTCAACAACAGAATACCCGGCACCTTTTAAGGTAAAAGAAACCATCTGTCTCATAGATGCAGAATCATCAACTGCTAGAATATTTGTCACAACTCTCTCCTTCAATAGAAATCAAACGTGGTAAAGCCGCTTTGTGCCTTATTACGTTAAAGTGTAGATGAAGAAAAAAATTTAGACGGACGTTAAGAAATTTTTTTAAAAATTCTGCAATGGAGCAAAATTTTTCTTAAAAAAAATTAAATATTTCTGACAATAACCTATAGAGCAAGGCAAGCTGTCAATTTCAGATAGCTTTCATATCGCATTTTTTTATACTATATTCACTAAATAACACGTCGTTTTTTAATAACAAAAGAGGGTAAAAAATGCTGGAATATGATGAAAAACGAAATTACATTCGAATGGATGTGGATTGTGATATTCAGTATAAAGCCGTTGATTCCGACAATTTTATACTGGGCCGCTGTACAAATTTGAGTGGGGCGGGTCTTTCTTTTATTGCAGAAAATAATTTTCAGGCAGGGACCGCCATGGAGGTCAGCATCGTCCCCAAAAGCAACCTGACCCCCCCCATGATCGCCTATATCGAAGTCGTTCGATGTACATCAGAGCCAGAGGGTGGATATCAGGTTGCGGCAAGTATTAAAAGTATTAAGGGGAATTAAAACTTCTACGCTTTGCGACAACCATTTTATTATGGTAAGCGATGGAGTCCAGTTGGGCACTGATCTCCGGGAAGATGAAATTGAATTTTATATTGTACGCTTGGAGTAGACACCACATAAAAACAAATCACACTGTTACTAGGTTGTTGAAAAGCTTCAATCTCCATCACAATCTTTTGCTTCCCCACTTTTTTTAACCCTTGTACATCAGGCACACACTGTTCTTTATAACCATCCCCACAAGGCGTCACCTCTAATCTCTCCATGTCTTCTTTTCTTTTGATGCCAATATTTCCTTTTTCGAACACCGGTTCGAAAATAGAATAATAATCAAGCGAACCTTTATAAGGTGACCGCTCGTAAGATTTATCCGTTGAACAAGCCGATAAACCTGCAAATGCAAATATAACAAGGATTACTTTTTTCATAATTTACCTCTCTCAGTTAACAACAATTAAAGACAACGCGAACAATTGAACATAAATTTACAAACCCAAATCAAAAATAAATTGTAGAGATACCTCCCGTTCCGATTCAAAAGATGGTGATGTCGGTAGACCGGTAATGACATTCCGATCGGAATATTGGTAATTTTCATCCAATAAGTTCCTTCCCACCAATTCAATTCGCCCCATCCTGTCAGGCAATCTAAAGCCTAAGGTCGCATCCAATGACCAGAATTGATCACTTCCTTTGTTGGTGGCTAAAAGACTATTGACGTGTTGATTGATATAGGTCGCTTTGAATTTCGCAAAAAAACCGTTGGGTAAATAGATATTGGCAAAAAGTGGTACTCGATGCGTAAATATATCCAACGGTTTTAATGCGCCTGGATCGGAACCTGGACTGAGTTGAGTATCGCTAATAGTAAAGTTGTACTCTAACCCCAATGCTAATTCGTTATAGGGTGTCCAGTTCCAATAATTTCTTATAAACAATTCATTGGTTTCTTCGTCAAAAACCTCGTCTGGTTTTAGATCAAATCGATTGACTGGAATCAAAAAGTTGATTAATGAGTTTTCAGGAAAACTATAAGTGTACTTGACTGAATGTCTTACACTGGCTTCCAGCCCCATAAAGAGCTCCCTAATAAATTTGTGATCCAAACCAATGCCATACTGTTCAACTTCGGTACCGAATTCTTCATCCATTAACTGAACAAATCCGGCAATCTGTGTTGGCTCAATTGTTTGACTTCCTCTTCTTTCACTCACTAAAGACTGAAAATAGGCGAGCCTCAGCACCGTACTGTCAGTTAAATTCCATATTATTCCGGCTTTCGGGTTAAATTTATGATTATCAGGGTTGGTATGACTTGCAATTGAATCGAAACTGACGCCTAAAATTGTTTTGAAATCATTAAATTCGCTAAACAAATACAGATAGGCATTTACTTTATCCTGTTCAAAGTCTGATATTGTGTTGGTTTCGATAATAGTAGAAAGCGGTGTAAATGGAATACTAGCGTTAATTGCTGAATGCGTTGTTGTCAATTGATCTAAATGGCTAAAACCTCCGCCAAAAACCACATGGGAATTCAAAAAATGCTGTATCAATTGCATTTCAAAACTGAACGTCTCAGCTTCTTCTTCAGTTTGGAATAAGGGGCTTGTAGTCAATGCGTTGAAATCTTCATGCAAATAAAGTCCTGAAAACAATAGTGTTGTCGTATTTGATGGCTTTACCGTAGCCCCTATCCGCGCATAATTGCGTGAGTAATTTTCAGATAATGATGCTTGAAAACTACTGGCATCGAACCTTTGTCTTAAATCACCATTGTCCAATTCGTTATAACGGTATTCAAACTGGACATTCAATTGCTCATTAACTCGATATTGAACAAACGCATTGGCGATATCCTGACGGATATGATTATTCTCTCGAATGCCATCATCTTCAAAATGATATAAGCCCAAGCTGTAGGATAAATCATTCCAAATCCCGGCATGGACCAGTTCACCCCCATAGGCATCGTTGTTTCCGATCACACCTGAGCCTTGCACGGTAAATTGATTTTTCTGGAATAATGAGTTGTATTCGTTGAATGATGGGCTCCCTAAAGTAGTGGAAGCAAGTCGGTCACTTTCTGCCAAACGTGGCTGTATCGGCGTGATATTAACGGGTTGTAACAGTTGTGACTGCAGCAAAGAACTCGCCCTGGCCTTTTCATGGCGTGGCAATGCTGCATAATTATCTGCAAGCAACCGGTGAGCGGAATAGTTACCAGGATCCTCACTGACCGATTTCCACCCTTCAACCAGACCCAACTGTTGAAACCCCAGGTCATTATAAATTCTTCCTAAACTGGCACTACGCGCCGCAAGATCTTCATCCAAAAGTAAATCTGACCGATATACACCACGATTATCGTTTAACTCAATGGCTTGATGCATATCCTGTAACGCTTCTACCGGGCGGTTAGTGGTCTGTTTTAAAATCGCACTGTAAAACCACGGGGTAGGGTCGTTCGGATCTTTTTCCTTACCTAAATCAAGTTCCGTTTCTGCCAGAATTTCGTTTTTGATTTCGTAATAGGCTTTGCCCAAATAACTGCGCATAATCGCATTTTCACTGTCCAAGCTTACCGCGTTTTCAAGATCAGTCACACCTTGTTGCACATCTCCCTGGCGAATTTTTGCCAAGCCCAACCCCAGGTGGGAAACTGGATTGGCTGAATCAAGCTGGATTGCTGCAGAAAAGACATGAACAGCTTCATCCCTATTGCCATTCATCAAACTGGCAAATCCTAAAATAATCTGCACATGGTCATACTCAGGATTCAGTTGTTGCGCTTTCTTTGCATTAACCAACGCCTGACTGTACTGCCCCGAAGCTAATTGCAATTCTGCCAACCTAGTTAACACCAGAGCATTTTCTGGTGATATTCGGAAAGCGTGTTCAGTCGCATCTAACGCTTTTTCAAGGTTTCGCATGGATTGATGGGCATACGACAATGCCAAATAAGATGCCGTTGATTGCTTATCCAGCAAAACCGCTTGTTCCGCCCATTGTAGAGCAGATTGTGATTGATTTTTACTGACGGCCAGTATTGATTTGAGCGCATAGGCGAGAGCATTATCCTTTTGCCATTGCAATACCTGATTTAAACTGTATTCTGCTTGCTCAATACTTCCAAGAGAAATTAAAAAATAAGCGTGTAACAACCAATAATCCGTCGTGAGTTGATCCTGGTTTAAATTATTAAGTGCATTTAAAGCGGAATACGCTCCGTGTTGTTGATAAATTTCGGCAACAGATTTTAAATTTGCCGATTTATCCGCTACAAATTCACTAACATTTAAAATGCCGGGATAATATAAAGTCCACTGTACAGCATCCACTGGTTTGATGGTTAACGACTCAAGTTTAGGCGCTTGGCCCGATTGTGCCCGCCCTTGAAATCCTTCGTCGATCATAATTTGACCTAATTCATTTTCTGCCGATACTTTGCCATCAAACACTCTGATTAATGTTTCTTCATTATCGACTTCGACCAGGAACTCAGTACCCTTATGGACAGCATTAATAAAAGGGGTCAGAATGTTGAGCTTGCGTCTTTCACGACTACGAAAAAAGGCCTTGCCGCGTATTAAATCAATAATCCAGGGATTCTGCTTTCTATTGGGTTGGACAAAGGTGAGCGTGGTTTTTTCTGCAAGATTGACGCGGGTTTCATCACCCAACATTAAAACCAGGCGGCTATTTTTGGCGACCCGAACTCGATCACCCGGACAAAATAAATCGTTGTTTGAAGCCAGTTGCCAGTCTAGCTTTTGAAAGAATTGTTTTTCTACTATTCCTTCAAATGATAAAATTTTTGCCAGCCAAGGTGAACAAACAGCACGCGTTTGCCCTGAGCACATTGTGAGAAGAACTGCTACAACCAAATTACAGATTTTTTTTGCAATCATCGTTTAGCCCTGGCTGGCTGGTTATTAATTAATATTCATCAGAATATCTGGTCACTATTCTATGGTTATTAAAGAGATATTTGCAAGCCAGTGGTAATATTACCGTTTTCACATTTTTGCTTTTTTTATATATCTTAACCGTGCTGAATAACTATGCTATTCATATTAGAATCATTTCGTATTAATTCTGAACCGATCTGGTTAAGGTGTACTTATAAACACACTAAATGATTTTATTTTTTACATTTATATCAGTATCTTTCAACCTTCATTCATTTGTTAATTTAACGACTCATGATTTATTCAAGCGTAATTGAAATTATATGTACATTATTACTAAAGAAGTCTTTTTTTGTTATGGTCACCGTCTGATGAACCATGCCGGCAAATGCCGAAATCTACATGGTCATAGCGTCAAGGCATCTATTTCAATTAAAGCGGAGCAGTTGGATGAACAGGGGATGGTATGCGATTTTTCTGATATCAAGGCATGCGTTAAGACATATATTGAGAAGGAACTTGATCATAACTTTTTACTGCACAAAGATGATCCCCTCATCCCTGCTTTAATTGCCAACAATGAACGTTTTACCGCGCTTAATGAACACCCTACGGCTGAAGTGCTCAGCAAAATGATTTATCACTACCTGCACGCCCAGGGATTTAATGTGGACCAAGTTACTCTGTGGGAAACCTCAAGTGCCAGTGCGTGCTACCGCGAGAATTGATATGAGCCTGGTACATCCGGTCAATACGTCTTTATGTCTGCAACAGTTATGTGAATCTAACTTTCATAAACTCTCAAGCCTGATCCCTCAATTGAGTAGCATTACCTATGCAGTCATTGGCCGCACTAAAGTCAGGCCTGATTTATATCTTGAAGTACTATCACGCAGCAATCACACGTTGACAATAGAATTAAGCCACTGCTTTGCAGATCAGGCAGATGCGTTAATGGAACCGGCCGTCAGAATTCGTGTGTATCTCGATGCAAAAATGGCTGAAGTACTCAGCGATCATGCCCGAACCCAAGTCTTTAAAGTCTATCGCTGTCCGTCACAATCCATTGAGATTCGTGATTACAAATGGCAACTCAATTACTTTCTTGAAAAGTGGTTGAATCATTGCCTGCAAAATGAATATACCTTTAGCGATAATAAAAAATCCCCAGCAATCGTTCACCCTTGATAGATGGTAGGGTCTGTTATCCCCGCCTGTTCAAAACCTGTGATGCGCAGTCGACAAGCATCACAATGACCACACGCTCTCCCTTCAGCATCAGCGGCATAACAGGAAACGGTCGCTTGATAATCGACACCCAGGCGTGTGCCCAATTGAATAATTTCTGCTTTACTGAATAAAATCAACGGTGTGTGTACTTTAATTTGTTCCCCTTCTACACCGGCTTTGGTAGCCAGATTGGCCAGGTTTTGGAATGCGTTGATAAATTCGGGCCGACAATCAGGATAGCCAGAATAATCCACCGCATTCACGCCGATAAAGATATCGCTGGCGTGCAGAACTTCTGCCCAGCCCAAGGCAAAGGCCAGAAACACGGTATTTCTGGCCGGAACGTAAGTGACTGGAATGCCTTCCTGTGGTGTATCTGGGACAGCAATGTTTTCATCCGTTAGCGCTGACCCTCCAATATCACTCAATCCCAGGTTAATAACTTTATGCTCTTCTACCTGATAGTGTTCCGCAATTTTTCTGGCTGCATTCAGTTCAGCGTTATGCCGCTGGCCATAATCAAAACTCAGGGTATAGCATTGATAACGCTGTGATTTGGCATAAGCCAACACGGTGATGGAATCTAATCCACCCGATAAAAGGATAACTGCTTTCTTCTCATTCATAGTCTTTATTTAACGCTGCCTCTAATTCAGACCGACTGCATTGCAATTATTTTCCCTGCGCATCATTCCACAGGTATTTATGCAATTGAATCTGAAAACGCACAGGTAACTGGTCTGCCAAAATCATTTCCGCTAACTTTACCGCCGGCATTTCGTTCATGACAGGAGAAAACAATATCTGGCATTTGTCCGCTAATTGATATTGCTGCAAAACCTGCCGACTCCATTGATAATCATTTTCATCAGCAATGACAAATTTAACCTGGTCTTGATGCGATAGAAAATCAATATTGGCATAATTATTCTTGATTTCTTCACCCGAGGCCGGTGCTTTCAAATCCATGACCTTCACCACACGAGCATCTACGCCAGACACATCCATAGCGCCGCTGGTTTCCAGAGATACTTGATATCCTGCCTCTACTAATTGTTTCAATAACCCAAAACATCCAGGTTGTGCCAGAGGCTCGCCACCCGTCACTGTCACATAAGGCGTATTATATTGTGCCGTATTAAGCAGGATCTGGCTGATAGATATTTTGTCTCCCCCCTGGAACGCATAGGCCGTATCACAATAGCTACACCGCAGAGGACACCCCGTTAAACGAATAAAAACCGTCGGTAAACCTACGGTATTCGCCTCACCTTGCAGAGAATAGAATATTTCGGTAATTCTCAGCTGATGATCTGCTTGATCAGATGCATCGCTGCTTTCAGCTTCCCCCATACTCAGCGTCTATCCATTTGCAGCAATTTTTTAGTGGCCAAATGGGCTGCGGTTGTTGTTGGGTAATTGATAGTCACCCTGGTGAAATAGTCTCGCGCTTTAATCTTGTTATCTTGATCCAGCTCGATATAGCCAAGTTTAAGCAATGCATCCGGTACTTTTGGACTATTTGGAAATAATTTAACCACCTGCTCAAAAGCATGTTTTGCTGCTTTTACATCCTGTTTGACTTTATATGCTTCACCTAACCAATACCACGCATTATCAGCATATTCACCCTGAGGAAATTGCTTGAGCAACTGATTGAAGGCACTGATCGCCTGATTATTATGACCATTACGCAAGGTTTCATAAGCAGCTTGATAGACTTGCTTTTGATTCACTTCGGGGGCTACAGTATCGGCAACCGCATTGTCCTGGTGAGATTCGGTTGCCGCTTCAGGTACAACATTATCGGTACCCTCAGCCACGGGTTGAACAGCCACCGGAAGAGCGCCTCCTGTCAAATCAAGTAGACGCTGATCCAGATCTGTGTAGATCGTTGACTGACGACTTTTCAATTGCTCAATTAAATACGCCTGCTCTTCAACAACGCCCCTTAATTGCTGCACTTCCAGTTGTAATTGCTCCACCCGGCCCAGTACTTCGTAAATGGCGTTATTGGAAGGAGCGACGGTACGATTAACACCAGAATAATAGGTGGATTGATCAATCACCGGTGGAAGTGCTTTTTGTTCCGCGTTGGCAGCGGAACTCAATAGAAAAGCGAAAACTATCAATTTGTTATTCATTGTTGCCCCATAAAACTGCACACCTGCCGTGTAATTATTGACCTTGATAAATCAGTTCAACCCGGCGATTCATTTGCCACGCTGCTTCATTATGTCCTTCGACACCGGGTTTTTCTTCACCATAGCTCACTACGTCCAGTTGTGCCTCAGCCACACCTTGCACCTTCATCATTCTGGCCACTGCTTTTGCCCGCTGTTCACCCAACGCGATATTATATTCCGGAGAACCGCGTTCATCGGCATGTCCTTCAAGCACTAAACGCCGCCCGGGGTTTGCAACAAGATACTGGGCATGCGCAGCGATCACTGGGATAAAGTCCTGTTGTACCAGGCTGCTGTCATACATGAAATAAATCGTTTGTTTGGATCACGGGTTATTGGGATCAGTAAATTCTGCTCCCAGTTCCGCAGGCATTAAATCCCGCACCGCCTGATTAAACTCTGTCCCGGTGACGCCCTGCCCATTCTGATAGCTGTTGGTTGACGCACTATCGACCGGTTGGCCCTGAGGCCCTGATAACAGGGATGAATTCTTTTCTTCAGTGCTGCTGCAAGCCGTTAATAACAACGCTGCACTGACCGATATAATTTGAAATATGCTTATTTTCATTACTTTTCCTCTTGAATCAAAAAACCTTAACATCGTGCTCATCAAATATTACAGTGCAGGAGCCCAGGCAGGCTCACGAATTTCACCCTGATCAAATACCAAATGTTGCTGCATACTGCCATCAACAGAGACTGCGGAAAGTACCGAACGACCGCCCTGCCTCGCTGCAAACAGTATCATCGTGTCATTGGGAGCAAAACTGGGTGACTCATCCAGTCTGCCTCCGGTTAACACATTGATAGCGCCCGTTTTCACATCCATTAATGCAATCCGGTAATCGCCTCGATTGGCATGTACCATGACCACCTGGCTGCCATCTTTGGAATAATGCGCACCGGCATTGTAATCTCCGCTGAATGTCAAGCGAGTCGCTCGCCCCCCAGTACTGGGAATTGAATAAATTTGAGGTTTCCCGCCCCGATCAGAGGTAAAAATAATATGATTGCCATCCGGCGACCAGGAGGGCTCAGTATCAATAGCGTAATTTCGTGTGATTCTTTGTAATTTACGAGTACGCAAATCAAGTACATAAATATCCGGGCTGCCATCCCGAGATAGCGTGAGCGCCAGTTTTTTACCATCAGGTGAAAATGCCGGTGCACCATTAATTCCTTTATACCCGGTCAATTTCTCGCGCTTACCACTGGCCAGGGTTTGTAAGTAAATTGCAGCGCGGCGACGTTCAAACGATACATAAACCAGTTGTTTGCCATCTGGCGACCAGCCGGGTGACATGATCGGCTCGGATGATTCAGCAATGGTTTTGGGTTGAAATCCATCAGCATCCGCCACTTTAAGCTGATAGCGCCTTTTTCCTGTACGTTGCTTATGCGTAGTAACATATGCAATGCGGCTGTTAAACACCCCTTTTTTACCGGTCAGTTTTTCCAGCACCATATCGCTGATATGATGCGCAGCACTGCGCAATTCAGATTGCGTCACATCCATTCGATAGCCCATCAGTTGTTCACCCTTGTAGACATCGAACAATTGAAACTGCACCTGATATTTATTCATCGCCGGAGTGACTTTGCCAATCACAAGATAATCCTGGCCTAATGCCTGCCAGTTTCTAAACCTGACTTGTTCTGTTGCAGATGGTTGCGTCAGCATGTCACGCTCTGGCAATACTTTAAAAAAGCCGCTGCGACTTAAATCCGCCTGGATGACATCCGCCACATCCACAGTCAGCTGGTGTGGTTGCTCCCAGCCAAATGGCACAACGGCCAAGGGGATTGCTATTTCCACTCCTTTGGTAATTTCTATGGAAATTTCTGCTTTGCCTGGGTATGACCAGACTAAGCCGCTGAACAATATCAAGGAAAATAATAGTCTCGTCATAGATTATTCTGGTTTAAATACAAAAGTGAAGGTTCTGAATTTTCGGGCAAATAACTGTTTATCTTCAGGTACCGGTAAAGGCGAGGCTTTTCTGACCGCATTTTCAGCCGATCGATCAAAAATCGTATGACCACTGCTTCTTATCACCACAGCTTCCATTACATCACCGCTGGATAATAATTTTACCTGAATCGTACAATTTAAGCCCTTGCTGGTATTTAACGGGCGTATCCAGTGATTGTTTACTTTTTGCTGAATCGCCACGGTGGCGGAAGCCGTTGCCTGTTTTTGTTGTGCCGCCAGTGCTTGTGCAGCCGCCTGCTGTTGTTGAGCCACAGCCTCTTGTCTGGCCTGTGCAGCCGCCTGATCAGCCAATATCTTCTGCTGACGTTTCTGTTCTGCCAGTTTACGTTGTTTTTCCTGCTCGGCCGCACGTTGTTTCTGTAATTCCAGTTGACGCTGCACTTCACGTTGCTGCTGCTTGATTTTTTCCAGTCTGGCGGTTTCTTCAGCCTGTTTTTTCTTTAATGCGGCCTGGCGTAACTTTTCTGCTTTTTCCTGCTGTTTGCGTTTTTCAACTAGCGCTTTAGCCTGCGCTTCTTCTTTTTTGCGTTGTTCGGCCAGTTTTTTCGCCTGCTGTTCTTCCTGTTTGCGCCGTTCCTGCAGTTGACGCAATCTGGCTTCTTCCTGTTGCTGTTTTTCATTCACAGCACGTTGTCTGTCCAGTTCAACCTCGTGTTTATTTTTCTCGGCGGTCTGCAGGCGTTTGGCCTCTGCAATAACCTGTTGATCATCCAGCACAGTCGCCTGAATGATTTCTGATGTCGGCTTGATGATTTCTTTAATCGGTTCTGGCGACGTAAATCCTAGCGCAAACAACACAATGATGAGCGCATGCATCGCGACTGAAAGAACTAATGATAGTGAATATTTTTGCAATAAATCCATTATTCAAAACTACGCGTCATCAAACCAACATTATTTACGCCGGCATTTTTTAAAGCGGCCATTACGGTAACGACCTTGCCATAACCCACATGTTCATCGCCACGGATATATATTTGTGTTTCGGGTTTGTTTCTGAGTACAGCAGCCACTCTCACCAGCAGGGTACGTGCATCGACCGGGTCATTTTCCTGATCACCCAGATCAACAAAATAACCGCCGTTTTTATCGACCGAGACGATCACAGGTGGAGTGTCCACTTGCTCAACCGGCTGCGTATCTGCTTGCGGAAGATCAACATCCACCCCGGTTTGCACCAGCGGGGCGGTCACCATAAAAATGATGAGCAGAACAAAGGTGACATCAATATAGGGCACGACATTGATGTCAGCCATTTGTTTTTTTCGCGGTGTTCGTCTTGCCATCAGTTGTAAACCTGTCTTTGCAGCAGCACAGTAAATTCGTCTATAAACATTTCATAACGCCCGGATAAATTATCCAGACGTGCAGAAAAACGGTTATACGCGATCACCGCCGGAATGGCTGCAAACAAGCCGATGGCTGTTGCAATCAATGCCTCAGCAATACCCGGCGCGACATGCGCCAGCGTCGCCTGTTTAACATTACCCAATGCACGGAACGCTGTCATGATACCCCACACGGTTCCAAACAAGCCGATGTAGGGACTGGTAGAACCTACGGTTGCGAGAAATGGCAGGTTTTCTTCCAGACGTTCCATCTCGCGGCTTAATTCAATTTCCATGGCTTTTTGCGCGCTGGCAATTTTGATTTCAGCTGGCACCTGGTTTTTTTGATGCATACGGGAAAACTCTTTATATCCCGCCAGAAATAATTTTTCGATCCCTTCCGCTTCAATATCGTCAGCAGTTAATTTTCGGTATAACTCACTAAGCTCAATGCCCGACCAGAATTCCTGCTCGAATTCATCGGCAATGTGGCTGGTCTGTTTCAGTAATTTCAGTTTATTAAATATAAATGTCCATGACATGATTGATGCCACCAGCAAAATCAACATGACAATCTGCACGACCACACTGGCGTGGGCGATCAGTTCAATATACGACATTTCATCATTCATCTAGTTTTTCCATAATAATGGCGGGAATGGCTTTGGGGCGCATACTATCCGCAGCAAGACAGGCAATCCTGACCTCGGCTCGGCACAACACCTCATCTCCACGCATCACCTCCTGGGTAAAGTAAAAGCTGGTTTTTTTGCTTTGCGAAAGCTCTGCACTGACATTCAGACTGTCGTTAAACCGCGCTGGCTTTAAATAGTCCACATGCACAGAGCGCACAGCAAAAATGACATTTTCTTCGGCCCTGAGTTCATCCTGTTCAAACCCGTAACTGCGCAAAAGCTCGGTGCGAGCCCTTTCAAGAAACTTCAGATAATTGGCATAAAATACGACGCCACCCACATCGGTGTCCTCGTAATAAACCCGAACGGGCCATAGAAATTTGTTCATGAATCGATAGGTGGTTCCTTGCTTTCAGAGATTGTAAAATAAATGTAAACATATTTCATTTGATTGCTCAATTTATATCACTTTGAGTAAGCAAACATAACGACGCCAAAACAGGATCATTAACAATTTTCCTGAAGAATGTTAGATCTTTTTTACAGCTGTATTAGAATTTAGCATTCAATTTACTATCTAAAGCATCCATGTCTTCAAACGCACCCTCCTCTGACCAGGATGAAATTATTTGTGATTGCTCTGGAACAACCCGGGGGAAAATCCTGCAACTCATTGCGCGCGGTGATGATAATCTGGATAGAATTGAAAGTGTGACAGGGGCTAATACTGGATGCGGCAGTTGCGAAAGTGAAATTATTAAGATTTTAGAGAACCCTGATTGAAACAGCCGGGCAAAGAGCACTGCGTTGATTACTTTTTGGAACAGGGAATGAGTTCATTAATATCTATCACAGCGATTAATTCATCGATTACTGTGCCTACCAGCCAGGGACGTTTATCACGCAAGGTTCGCCAGCGAATCTGCTCCGGTTTGATTTTTTTGATGTCCATCACTTCATCACAGGCCAGTCCCCAACGCGCATCTTCAGTAATCAAAATTTGCGCAAACGGATGTTCTGCACGATCTCGCTGCCGCCCTCTGGTTTTTCCAAAGATCAAATGCCCGGTATCTAGCACGCCAATACGGCTATCATGTTCATCTAAAAGGCCAATAAACCAGTCAGGCTGCCCCGGAACCAAGGTGTCCTTGCGATCATATTTTATAGTACGTAGCAACGATGTTAAAGGTACGGCAAGAACCATATCCTCCACTCTGAATGATAAGATTTGAAATTCCTGTTGTGCCCAGGCAGGCATCACAGACAAAGGATTTAAAGGGGCTTCTGCCTGTACTTGTTCAGTTTGTGTTTCAGGGGCAACAACGCGTTCTTCGGCCTGAATGGCCGGAGGATCTGTTTCAATTACCGCTGTTGATGGCGGAGTCTGGACTGGCGCAGGCGGTTCACTTTCAAAATCCTGTTCCTCTTGCAAAGGCGCTTCCACATATTCCGGCACGTGCTCCAATAAACTGACAAGATACGCGTCTATCGCCAGCTCAGCACTCACCACCTTTTGCTGTTTATCGCTCATCAGGAAGCAACCGGATGTTTATCTGGAGCACTGTTCTCAGTTAAAAACATGTCCAGTAAGTGCGAATAGGCCTGGCCTGCTTTAGAATCCTTAATATATATCGTTAACGGAATCCCTTGTCGACTGGCTTCGCGAATTTTGGTATCTACCGGGATATATGACGCCCAGACCTGCTGTGGATACTTTTGTTGTAATGCCTGTAAACTATCTCGAGCTGCCCGCGTACGTTTATCAAACATGGTCGGAACAATGGTACAGGGAGGATGGACTTTTCTCGATTGAAACACCATTTCAATGGTATGCATCATTCTTTCAAGCCCTTTTAATGCAAGAAACTCTGACAGCACCGGAATAATCAAGCGATCACAGCTTGCCAATGCATTTATCATCAACACACCCAGCATGGGGGGACTGTCAATTAATACATAATCATATTCATCCGACACTTTTTTTAACGCTGTACTTACGACAAGCCCCATTCCGCCAATATTGGCAACTTGCCTGTCCAGCGTTGCGATGGCTGTTGATGCCGGTAAAATGTTGATGCCATCAAATGATGTGGGTGAAATGTACGTTCTGGGGTCAATATTTGGCTTTTTTTGGCTGGTGTCATGGAACAGATTGTAAACGCTGTTCTTGATCGTATCGGGCTCCAATTTAAAATAACTGGTCAACGAACCATGTGGATCCAGGTCTACCACAAGCGTTCTAAATCCCCAGCTAGACAATAAACCTGCCAGCGAAACCACTGTCGTTGTTTTCCCTACGCCACCTTTTTGATTTGATACGGCCCAGACTTTCATAATGTCTTATTGAGATAAATCCATCGGTTAAGGCTCAGCATTGCGTTCAAAGTTTAGTACTTTCGCACGTTCAGCATCGTTCATTCCATAACGGGCAAACGCTTGTGACATTAACACTAATAATACCCGGCGATTTTTAAATCGACCACTCTCGGTATTGTTGTCGGCAATCGGGTGAAATTCTCCATAACCCACGGCTGACAAGCGAGCTGGATTTATACGGTTTTTTATCAACTCTCGAACAACAGAAGTCGCTCTTGCAGACGACAGATCCCAGTTTGATGGGTATTCTATGGTATCAATGGGAATATCATCGGTATGCCCTTCAATATTAACAACATTAGGCATGCTGCGTATTGTATCGGCCACCTTTTCAAGTACCGGGAGGGCTTTGCCTGATAACTCGGCTTCTCCGCTAAGAAACAGCAATTCACTGTTCATCTCCAGTTCCACCCAAAAATCATGACGTTTAATAGTGACTAAATTGTCTTCCACGTAAGTAGATAAAACATCTTCCAGTTCATCGGTTACATCTATTAAGGTTCTGCGTTCATGCAATATTTCATCACTTAATTGCTGACGTTTTTTCTCTTCTTCAGTGGTCGGATTCTCAAGGACAATGGGTTTTATATCTGAAGGGGGCGGACCTTCCTCAATGATTTGTTGCGACGTTTGTTTGTGTGGTTGACTCTTAAATGCATAATCCAGTGCTTCGGATAATGATTCATACTTTTTATTATTCACCGAAGAGATTGAATACATGACGACAAAAAAAGCAAACAGCAGCGTAATAAAATCTGCATAAGACACCATCCAGCGTTCCTGGTTTTCCGGTTCTTCGAGATGTCTTTTTTTTCTGCGCACCATGGTTATTTAGACAAATACCCGGAAAGCCGTAACTCGATATTACGTGGATTCTCACCTTCAGCAATCGCCGTGATCCCTTCCATGACCATTTCCCGGGCGGTTGAATTAACCATAATATGGCTTTTCAACTTATTGGCTACCGGTAAAAAAAACAGATTGGCCAGACCGACACCATAAATTGTCGCGACAAAGGCGGTGGCAATGCCAGTGCCCAGTAATTCCGGATCCGCCAGATTTTGCATCACATGAATCAGCCCGATCACTGCACCAATGATCCCAATGGTAGGTGCATAACCACCCATGGCATTGTAGACGTTGGCCGCTTGTAAATCGCGGTTTTCCCGCGTGTTTATTTCCACTTCCATACAATCACGTATCACTTCTGGTTCATTACCATCAACCAGTAATTGCAGTCCCTTTTTGGCAAAAGGATCCTGAACGTTGTCAATCACTCCTTCCAGACCAAGCAACCCTTCTTTTCGCGCCAAAGCACTCCAATCAACCATTTTATTAATTTGAGGCCTGAGTAATATTTTTTCGGGAATAATTATCCAGCGCGAGATTAATAAACTTTGCAGCACCACTCTGGGTGGAAACTGTAAAAAGGTGGCTCCCAGAGTACCGCCAATCACAATCACGACAGCGTGCACGTTTAATAAAAAGGCAAAATCGCCACCCCCCATGGAATTACCCAACACGATGGCAGCAAGGCCCAAAATAATACCTGTTACACTTAATATATCCATCAGCTTAACTTTTGAAATTTATCCGCTATTTGATCCAGACTCATAATATGATCTGCCAACCCCGCATCACCGATTGCCTTTGGCATACCATAAATTGTGCTGCTGGCTTCGTCTTGTGCCCAAATGCGGGCAAGTTTCTGTTGTTTTAACCTTTCTGCGCCAGCTTTACCGTCAGTCCCCATGCCCGTCAACACAACAGCCAGAATTTTTCCATTTACATACTGCGCAACCGAGTTGAATGTAATATCCACACACGGCGCATAGACTTCTTTTGGATGTTTAAGACGTAAATGAATCTTGTATTGCCCTTTTCTTCCGGAAATTTCCATTTGCATGCCTCCCGGCGCAAGATAAGCCGTCCCGGCATCAAGTACATCGCCCTCTTCTGCCAGCTTTACCTCTACATTACAGATGTCATTCAGGCGCTCGGCAAAACTCTCTGTAAAACTGTGCGGCATATGCTGAATGAGCAACACAGGAAAGGAACAATCCTTTGATAAGGTACGCAGAATGGTCTGCATGGCAATCGGCCCACCCGTTGAGGCCGCTACCAGTACTAAATCAAAATGTTCATGCGATGTCGTACGTGCTGACCGATGAGTATCATTCCTCACGGTGTCGACATGCGACTGAGCGCGCTTGACTTTCAGCTTTTCCGCCTGTTGCGCTGCTGTCCTGACACTCATGCGTAATAATTTTTTCGCCGTTTCCCTGTCATTATTAATGTCATCCAGGCTTTTGGGCAAAAAATCAATCGCGCCTGCTTGCAAGGCATCCAGCGTCGCTTTGGCACCCATATGGGTTGATGCAGAAAACATCAGAATGGGTGTCGGACTTTCCTGCATGATTTGCTTGACAGCACTGATCCCATCCATCCTGGGCATCTCAATATCCATGGTAATGACGTCAGGCTTAAATTGATGCACCATTTGGACGGCTTCATGACCATCATGCGCAAAGCCTAGAACTTCAAACTCACCCTGTTCCTGAAGAACCTGCTGAATTCTCTTGCACATGAAGGTTGAGTCATCAACAATCAACACCCTTGTTCCCATATTCCACCCTGTTAACTGGCATAACGTTTCATTAACCCCGGTACGTCAAGAATCAGGGCTATTTTTCCATCACCGGTAATCGTTGCACCAGCCAGACCATCAAGACCGTTTAATTTGGCACCCAAAGGTTTAATGACCACTTCTTCCTGGCCAATTAATTGATCGACCACAAAGCCAATCTGACGGCCACCGGAATTAACTATGACAACATGACTCAGCTGACTTTTATCGACCACATAGGCTGGGTCCTGAACCAGCCACTCTGCCAGGAAAAACAGAGGCAAGGCGCGTTCCCTAACCATTACCACCAGTTGGTTATCTACCACGTTGGTTGTACTTAAATCCAGATCCAGAATTTCCAGGACACTGGCAAGCGGCAATGCAAAAGCCTGCCCAGCCAGTTTAACCATTAAGGTCGGCATGATCGCCAGGGTCAACGGTACTTTGATGATGATAGTACTGCCCTTACCTTCCTTGGAATCAATTTCAACAACACCATTCATTTGGGTAATTCGTGTTTTGACCACATCCATACCCACACCACGACCAGACACATCGGATATTTCAGTTTTGGTTGAAAACCCTGGCATAAAGATCAGGTTATAACATTCTTTTTCATCCAGCCTGGCAGCCGATTCCTCATCCATCAATCCTTTTTCAACGACTTTGGCACGCAGGGCGTCCGGATTCATTCCTTTACCATCATCCTCAATGGATAACAGAATATGGTCACCTTCCTGAGAGGCAGTGAGCACGACGACACCTTCACGGGGTTTTCCTGCAGCCGCTCTGACATCGGGCATTTCAACACCATGATCTACTGCATTACGTACCAGATGCACCAAGGGGTCAGCCAGGGCTTCAACTAGATTTTTATCCAGATCTGTTTCTTCTCCCACCAACTCCAGGCGAATTTCTTTGTTTAGATTGCGTGCAAGATCCCGAACCACTCGTGGAAATCGACCAAAGACTTTCTTGATCGGTTGCATACGGGTTTTCATCACCGCCAATTGCAAATCTGCAGTGACCACGTCCAGATTGGATACCGCCTTGGAGAACTGTTCTCCAACTTCATCATTGGCTTTCAGGGTTTGAAAACGATTTCTGACTAATACCAACTCACCTACCATGTTCATGATTTCATCAAGCACGTAGGTATCAACTCTTACTGTACTTTCTGCTTGCGGTTGCGCTGGTTTTGCAGGTTTCTTGTCTTTAGCTGATTTTTTTACCACAGGCGCCGGTGCCATTTCCTGCGTACTCTGTTTTGAAGCTGCTGGTGGCTGTGTATTGCTTTCTTCTGGTTTATGTGCAGCAGAAGCTACGGCTTGTTTTTGATTCTGTTTTTCACCCGGTTCCTGTGGCGCTGCATCTGCCCCTCTATCGGGGGCCAGGTTATCTGTATTAAATTTCCCCTGGCCATGCAAATTATCAAGGACTTTCTCAAATTCATCATCCGTAATTAAATCTGAATCCGCTGCAGTTTCGGCATTCGTTGCAGGCGCTTCCGCTTGAACATTGGAACTGGAAAACTTGCCTTCTCCATGCAAGTCATCCAACAACTTATCAAACTCTTCTTCACTGATGTCTTCATCAGAAGTATTTAGTTCAACGGGTGTAGGGCTTCCCCCCTTACCATGCAAAGCATCTAACAGGTCATCAAATTCCTGTTCGGTAATTTCATCTCCTTGATCACTGCTTTCAGACCCGCCGCCAACAGATTCGAGCATGCTTTCAAATTCCTGCGCAACTATTTCACTGGCTGTCGTTGCGGACGTCGCTTCCTCATGCGTGCTTTCAGTGTGCTCGACGGTTTCAACCTGCCCTGCAGATTGATCGTCTACGTCAACATTTGTGACCGATGAACCTGATACGATTTCTCCACCCGCACTGAATTGTTTTAAAGCTGAGCTAAGTGAAGGGTCAGCAGCTTCCGGTTCCGTCCCAGAGCGGACCAGATCGAACATTTCGTTGACTACATCCAACACCTGTAGAATGACATCCATTAATTCAGGGGTTGCCTGACGGTCTCCCTGGCGCAGCACGTTAAATACGTCTTCTGCACTATGGCAAATGTCTACCAGGGCATGGATTGAAAGGAATCCGGCGCCTCCTTTTACCGTATGGAATCCACGAAATATGGCATTTAATAAATCCAGGTTGTCTGGAGACTGTTCTAATTCGACCAGTTGCTCACCCAGTAACTCCAGAATTTCACCGGCCTCAACCAGAAAATCCTGTAATATCTCGTCATCCAGATCAATCGCCATTTATGTTTCCTTTAGAATCCCAGACTAGAAAGCAAATCATCCACTTCATCCTGACTGCTGGCCACACCGCCTTGTTTATCATCCACCCCTGGAACGACCGGCCCGGCAAGCGACTCTTGACTGACTATTTCATCTTGTTTTTCAGGCCTGGCTTCCTTATCAACAGCACTACCTGACAGTTTGATCATTTCCACCATACTGTTTTCCAGGTTTTGCACCAGATCAATTACTTTTCTTATCACTTGACCGGTAATATCCTGAAATCCTTGTGCCATCAATATTTCATTCAAGCCCAATTGAACCCGTTCCAATGATGTTCTGGACTCTTTAAAATGCAGGGTGATTTCCTGACTCATCTCCTTGAATTCATTGAATGGCATCTCCTTGTCTAAAAAACGATTCCATTTCTGATCCAGCTCAATTGCCTGAACATTCAATTGATCAGAAACCGGCATCAGGTTTTCTACAGCGGTTAAGGTCGTATTGGCTGCATCCTCAGTCATCGTAATGACATAATTTAATCTTTCCTTGGCATCCGGGATTTCATTTTGTGTGAATTGAGTGATTTTTGAATCCAGAGTGAAACTGCGCATCGTGTCATGCAGTTGCCGGGTTAAGCGTCCGACTTCCTGGAATAATTGGGTTTCCCGCAGACTGGCAATTTCATCTAATAGGCTATCTGCTTTTGTTTCATTATTATTTTCCAATGCCGTCACCAAATCTTTGGCTAATTGCATCCGAAGTTCATGCGTCATGCTCATCTCCTCAACCTTAAGCATCGATTCTCTCAAAGATTTTATCGATTTTTTCTTTTAGGGTCGCAGCGGTAAAAGGCTTGATAATATATCCATTGACTCCGGCTTGAGCCGCCATCACAATTTGTTCCCGCTTGGCTTCGGCAGTCACCATCAATACCGGCATACTGGCCAGCTCAGGATTGGCACGGACAGCCTTTAACAGGTCAATCCCGGTCATGCCCGGCATATTCCAATCGGTCACTATAAAATCAATGCCACCACTTTCCAGTATAGGTAGCGCAGTTTTCCCATCATCGGCCTCTACAGTATTGGTAAAACCGAGGTCTCTTAACAGATTTTTTACTATTCGCCTCATTGTTGAAAAATCATCAACAACAAGAATTTTCATATTTTTATCCAAATGATTTCTCCAGTCATCAGGGTTTTATGTATTTAATAATAGACATTAATTGCAAAACTGGAACGAATTACACAGATTTTTCTGACTCTTTTAGCCACTCAGATAATCTTGCGCGTAACCGTAAAACAGCCTGACTGCTGATTTGACTGACGCGTGATTCACTGACCTCTAAGACCTGTCCAATTTCTTTAAGATTGAGCTCATCATCGTAATAAAGTGAGATGACCAGTTGCTCTCTTTCTGGCAACTCTTTAATCGCGTCTGCCAGTGCCTGGTGAAAATCAGACAATAACAATTGATCGACAGGTTGTTCATGATCGGCTTCTGCCTCTTTCAAAAAGGTGTCACCGGCTTGATCAAGTTCTTCCACGCTGAATGTTTTACAGCCAATCGAGTCCTGCAGAATCTGGTTGTACTCAGAAATGGATATACCCAAAAATTCAGCCACATCAACATCCCGGGCATCCCGCCCCAATTTGTTTTCCACTTCGCGAATGGCTTCTGCAACCATACGTGATTTTCTATGCACAGAACGCGGTGTCCAGTCTGCGCGTCTGACCTCATCCAACATGGCACCACGAATACGAATACCGGCATAGGTTTCAAAGCTGGCCCCCTGATCGACATTGTAGTTTTTGATGGCTTCCAGCAATCCCACCATCCCGGCCTGGATCAAATCATCGAGTAAGACGGTATCCGGCAAACGCCCCTGGAGATGATAGGCAATACGTTTTACCAGGGGGGTATGCTGTAACACCAGCTCTTTGGTGTTGCCCTGTTGTACGGAAGCATAGACTGCCGCTCCATTCATGCAACATCCTCAGCTGAGGCATACTGAATCATACGCTCAACAAAAAATTCCAGGTAACCACCAGCATTGGTTTTATGCGGCCACTGGTCTACTTTTTTGGCGAGATTTCTGAAGCCCCTGGATGCATCACTGCCGGGGAAGGATACGATCACCGGTTTTTGCTTCTGTACGGCTTTGCGTAAATGCTCATCCATCGGAATCGCCCCTTCAAAACGCAGGCTGACATCAAGGTAATGATCGGTGACTTTAGTCAGCTTGCCGAACAGGGTCAGTCCATGCTCGGCCGACTTGACCATATTGGTCACAATATGAAAGGTATTCAAGCCATAGTCACGGTTAAGTAGCTTGATATAGGCATAGGCATCAGTCAGTGACGTCGGCTCATCACATACCACCACAATCACTTCCTGACAGGCGCGGGCAAAATTAACCACGCCTGCGGTAATACCTGCTGCGGTATCGACGATCAATACATCCAGATCTTTATCTATATCGCTAAACGCATGAATAAGTCCAGCCTGTTCGGTACTGGTGAGCTCTGACATATGCTGCAAACCGGATGACGCCGGAATAATTTTTAACCCTTCCGGCCCGTCCAGCATGATGTCAGCCAGTGCTT
>SPJL01015411.1_pt1 | contig 88406 bp, 80 predicted proteins | sample 3741751 | NCBI WGS metagenome assembly SPJL01 (sample SAMN10925998, study PRJNA522277) | cold seep metagenome | isolation source: Elba SIP-enriched marine methane seep metagenome, extraction at timepoint T3 | place: Italy: coast of Elba, Mediterranean Sea | reverse complement strand
AATTGAAAAATCTGATTTATAAAATGGCCCTTCACTACATTGCTTCAACTTTCTTTTTAAACGGCTTGGCTCCATATCGTTGACCAGAAAATAAGGTCTTGGGCCCAATTGCACAGACATTTTATTGTGCTTTTTTTTATACTTTCCTGCAAAATAAGGCTTATCGGCAAAAACAGAAAAGGATGTCATGGCCGACATCACCGCGATTGCAGCTACAACAGGTTTAATAAATTGCATTTTTCCCTCCAGTTATTATTAGTTGGAAAACGCAGAATATTAGGCAAAGATGACAGATTGATGATGCTACCGTGAAGCTTTTATGACATTGAAACTCAGCCGACTAAATATAGTAGACGTCCTCATTGCTTGAAGACACCTCTACTCGCTTAAAATTATTCTTTCCATTCTTCTTAACACTGTACATCGCCTCATCCGCTATTTTGATAAACTCTTTAATTGAAATCACTTCACCCCGGTGAATCGCGATTCCAATGCTGCACCCGATGATGACTTCATTCTCATTAATCAAAAAGCGTTCTGATAAACTTTGAATAACTTCTATTGCAATAAAATCCGCGTCCCCCAGATGGGCAATATCGTTTAATAAAACGACAAACTCATCTCCCCCATAGCGGCCTACCGTATCACTTTCTCTTATTTGCTTTGATAAGCGATGACTCACTTGAATAAGCAATTGATCGCCGCAATCGTGCCCATAGCTATCATTAACCTGTTTAAAACCATCCAGGTCGATAAACATTAAGGCAATAATTTTTTTATGCCGCCGATTCAACGTTAATACCGTGCGCAATCTATCATCAAACAAAGCCCGGTTGGGTATACCCGTCAAATTATCGTAACTGGCCATATGACGCATTCTTTCTTCCGTTTGCTTTCTAAACTCTACTTCCTTTCTTAACGCCAACGTTCTTTCTTCAACTTTCTGCTCCAGATTAGTGTACGCCGCCTGCAATGCCACTTGTGAGACATGATGCCGCATTCGTGCACGGGCTAATTTCCAGGAAATCAACATCAATAAAACCACCAACGGAACAGCCATAGAAAAAAAGCGATTAAACATTTCTTTTTGAATATCTAGTAACTTTTCTGGACTAATCCGGGTGACGATCTTCCAATAAAATGCTTTTTTCTCACTCTCGTTTTCTTGGAATGAGCTGACTTTGACACTGGACTGAGAAGCGACTATTAAGGGGTAAATTGAATCATAAGTAAAAACGCCGCCCTCCTGATTTACCAGCTGACCACGTTGTGAAGATTGAATTTTATTCCAAAGCTGAGGATAGTAGGTTTGAAAACGTTGATTGTTTCCAAACATAAACCCCCACGTTTTGTCCGGATCGCGCTCCAATAACCAGTAGCCATTTTTATTAAGTAATGACATTGGATGGGCAATCCCACGACTGATGGCAGACAGGCTGGACATTAAATACGTCCCATTTATATTGATCACCAGCATGCCTGTTCTTCTGCCGGCAAAATCAAATATTGGCGTACCCAAGCGCACCGTAGGTGTTATGGGAATCTCTATTTGGCCATCTTCAACATTTAAATCCATCGGTGAAACATAAATTTCACCCTCACCCAATACTTGAATGTCTTTAACATAATATCGGTCTTTCTTATTTTGAAGCCTTTTGTTTTTGACCACATTGACCGTCTCATACCTCCGGTTTACCCGAATTATTTCCTGCCCATTATTATCAATAAACCGAATTTGGTCATACCCGGCCTGTTGGGCTATCACTGACGTAAATAATTTAATTTGACTGGAAATAAAACGTTTTCGTGACTGTTTATAATTTTGCTTAAAAAGATCAGCCAACAAGCGTAAGTCTGCAACCTTGCTGGTTAAACTATCATTTAATGCATATCGCCCCAACGTTACATTCGTTCTCTCACCCTGCTTGATTTCTTCAATACGATTTTGTAATTCCATATAAAAGAAAAAACCGAACAAAACCAGCAATGGCATCCACCAAAGTAAGAAAATTCGTAACAAATAGCTAAAAATATTTCTCTGTTTGACTTTCAAATGTGTTTACCCTACGCACGTATTTACGACATTGTTGCTGCACACCATAAGTCTAGTAGGTAAAATGGTATGCAGAAAGCTCGTTTTTTCCGCAGCCCTTGCAAGTATCAATGAAAATAAACATTAGTGCGTTCTCTCTCTTATTTACTTTAAATTTTGTTAACCCGGCTTTCGCTTGCAGCAAAATAAGCGTACTCTCATTTGAGTTGCGTGACATCACATCGCTACCCTATACTGAAAAAGAAATCGCCCGTACCGCGCAATTTCAGCCCATGTTGATACAATCCTTACAGTCCGGCAACGATTTTCAGGTGGTTGATGTGCCTCGTCACATGCAAAAAGATGCCAACCCGGGATTTGGCTATCTGTTTACTTATCCTGATGAAGCCCGCTCCCTGGGTGAAAAACTCAATACAGACTGGCTGATTGTCACCCGACATACCAAACCCAGTCATTTATTTTCTTATCTTGTCGCCAAACTGATTCATGTGGATTCAGGGAAATTAATTAAACGTATCGATATTGAATTGAAAGGAAATAACCAGAAAGTGAATCAGCGGGGTATCCGTCGGCTATCTAAAAAGCTTGTCCAATTAATAAAACAACATCCGTGTAGCAATACCTGACCTATTCCACCATCAACACTATCATTTTTATCGCCATAACAAACAATACCAGCGAAAAATAGCGACGCAATTTCTTTGCGGGTAAATAATTCGCCAGTTTTGCACCCAGTGGCGCTGTTAAAATACTGAGAATAACAATTCCCATAAATGCCTGCGGATACACATAACCGATACTGCCTGCAGGAAGATGCCCTTGCCCCTGCCCCTGCCCTAATACAGCAAAACTGGCAGAACTTGATATTGCAATAGGCAAACCGCAAGCACTGGAAATCGCCACCGCTTTTTTCATATCCACACCCTGACCGGACAAATAAGGCACGGTCAGTGTTCCACCGCCTATCCCCAACAGGCTTGAAACCACACCAATTACTCCACCGGCAAAATAATCGAGATAACGTACACCTCCAACAACGTTGTACACTGGTTTAATCTGCATCGCCATATTTCTACCGACATAAAACAAGTACACAATAAACACCCAGCGCAATACCCTGCCATCCATCTCATCAGCAAAATAAGCGCCCAGCATAGCGCCTAAAATAATCCCGGGAACCAGGCGAAACACGCAGCGCCAGTCTATCGCACCTAATCGGTAATGCGCGATGATTGAAGATAATGACGTAGGCACAATTGCGGCCAGCGAGGTGGCGATGGCCATCAGCATCAATACATGCTCATCCATGCCATACCAGCTAAACAACCACACGAGTGACGGCACAATGACCAATCCACCTCCCAGTCCAAACAGACCGGCCGACAGTCCGGCAAACACACCAATCAACGTGCTAAACCAAAAAACGTCAGAGAAATATGCAAGTGATATATCCATTACTCAGCGGAAACAAGACTGACAACAGCCAAACAGCTATACTATTCAGCTCATCTGAAAATTAAGAGCTCCCATGATAACCTATTTAGTTGGCGGCGCTGTGCGCGATCAATTATTAAACTTCCCTGTCAGAGAGAGGGACTGGGTGGTGGTCGGCGAGACACCAGAGTCAATGGAAGCCCTCGGCTTTAAAACGGTTGGCAAAGACTTTCCTGTGTTTTTACACCCGCAAACCCATGAAGAATATGCCTTGGCCCGCACCGAACGCAAAACAGCGCCCGGTTACAAAGGTTTTGTTATGCATGCGGATGCTGAAGTCACTTTAGAGCAGGATTTGCTGCGCCGCGACCTGACCATAAATGCCATCGCCCAAGATGAAAAAGGCCAACTCATTGATCCTTTTGGCGGACAACAGGATTTGGAACAGCGCGTATTTCGCCACGTTTCTCCTGCATTTAACGAAGATCCGGTGCGGATTTTACGTGTGGCAAGATTTGCTGCCCGTTATGCGCATCTTGGCTTTACCCTGGCACCAGAAACCCGCGACTTGATGGAAAGCATGGTCACTGCGGGAGAAACCGAACATCTGGTTGCCGAAAGAGTGTGGGCAGAATTACTGAAAGCCCTGAAAGAACAATCTCCGCAGGCTTTTTTTTACACCTTGCGGCAATGCAAAGCACTGACTTCAATTTTTCCCGAAATTGATCATTTGTTTGGCGTACCGCAACCGGCACAATATCACCCGGAAATCGACACCGGCATTCACTGCATGATGGTACTGGAACAGGCCTGTAAATTATCAGCCAAACCTGAAGTCCGTCTCGCCGCCGTATTACACGACCTCGGCAAAGCCCTCAGTCCACCAGAAAACTGGCCAAGCCATCATGGGCATGAAGAGACTGGCCTTCCTCTACTCGATGCCCTGTGTAAGCGATTGCGAATTCCCAAGACATTCAGCACTCTGTGTCATCACGTGATGCGCTACCACACCCACTGCCATCGTGCATTAGAACTTAACCCTTCCACCCTGGTAGATGTATTGAATGCCCTGGGCACATTCAAACACCCTGAACAATTACAGGATTTCGTCCACGCATGCGAAGCCGATATGCGGGGACGCACCGGATTTGAAAACCGTGACTATCCGCAAGGGGCATTTTTTCTGGATGTTGCAAAAGACATTGCAAAAACGGATACCCGCACCGTTCTGAAAAATAAAAAGTTAAGTGGTAAACAAATCGGCGAGGCTATTCGGATTTGCCGTATTGATGCTGCCAGGATGTTTAAATCGAAATATACAACACTGACATAATGTCTCGCATTTATTCTATTGATTATCTCAGAGCATTTTTTTCTGTATGCGTTGTAATTACCCATACAGGCTATTATTCAACGTCCAAAATATTTGATAAAAATTTATTTTTACACCATTCATTTGCAATATCAGACATTTTTGTTTTTTATATATTGCTGCTGGCCGTGCCTGTTTTCTTTATCATTTCCAATTTCTTTTTATATCAAAAACAAAAGTCACTTAAGGATTTTTTTGCTTATTTATTTAGACTTTTCAAAGTGGCTTTATTTTGGATTATTTTTCTGGCTATTTTTTCCAACAACGGCTGGGAATTTATTAACACAATCCCCACGGAGGCTACAAAAACCTTTGATTACGTTTTGTCGGGTGGAAACACAATTTATTATTTTTTTATTAACCTGATCATCTTGTCAATAATTGTTCAACTATCAAAATCACTACATACTCAGCTGATACTCATTCTCTTTATAATCAGTATTCTACAGTTACTTTTTCTACCTGTTTACTGTGTCAATGTTGACCAATTTTACCCTTGTAAATATTACAATATTCTAAATTTCACTCCCTATCCATTTGCCGCCATTTTAATTCACAACTTAATCTCTAAAGATCATCTCAAAATTAAGACGTATATTTATCTCATTTTATTTATTACGACGATAATGATCATTATCGACTGGACAATCTATGTTGATTCTGGTTTTTTTAAAATCAATAAATTCGCGCTCCCAACTTATGCCAGACCTTCTTTAGTATTCATTTCTATGTTGATACTAGTTTTAGCCATCAAAATTCCATTCAAGCCCAATACAATTATTAGTTTCATGTCATCTCAGAGTTTGGCATTATATTGTCTTCATCCTTTTTTTATGGGCCCCGCAAAAAGATTAGCTGACGGTAATTTGTTAATTGCATTATCCATAATATTGCCCGCATCTTACATCACATCCATATGCTTAACTCATTTTTTAAAAAAAGAGATTATCAATTGATTTTCAGATCGGAATGAACGCAGTCACCACGGTTTGAATCACGTACTTAATCTGCCGATGATTTCTGTCCGCGATAATTTTGGCCATCATGTCCTGGGAATGAATCATTTTGCCAAACAGCCGCTCAAAACTTAGGTTAATCTCCCCATCCCCTTGCAAGCTCAATAATAACCAGTTTCCATCCTGGTCTTTTTTGTTGCGCAACAGCCAGGAAGCAAGCTCGATATTGCGTGCGCTATCGTACAATTTTTGCGCATCAAGCAAACTGTACACATAAAATTTCCTGTCTCCGTTGTAGGATTTCAACACCATAGTCTGCAAACCGGCAATCAATGCACGCACTCTATCGCCAGAATATTTTTCATCAAATGCCAATCTGATACATTCAACACTAACCCTCCCTTTTACGGCAGGAAATTCACCACTGGATACGTCATCTACCGCAGCTTGAAGACTGGGAAAGCCTTTTTTCCATTCTGCAGGGTTACGCTTATACAATTTAATAGCCAATCGTTTAAGCGCTTTGAACACTTCTTGCTGATGTGCTTCAGTGATCAGATCAATATCATTTTTGACAACCGATTCCAGCTCAAATTCTCGTCCTTTTACATCCGGACTTGAAGAACAGGCATTGATCAGGCAAGCCAAAACAAAAAAAAGGACATATGAAAAATTTCTGCGCATTATTCTCAGGTTTGAAAAAAGCATTGAAATAAAGGTTTAACAAAATTATAGTTAATTCCCTTTTTTCCTGATACTTAAACCATGCCTTCATTTGATATTGTTTCTGAATTTGATAATCACGAAGTCGATAATGCCGTCGACCAGGCTAACCGTGAAGTCTCTACCCGCTTTGATTTCAAAGGCTCCAATGCTCTTTTTGAACAACAGGAGGACGCCATCATAATGAAAGCAGAATCAACATTTCAATTACAGCAAATGCTGCCTATTCTGTATTCAAAAATGACTAAACGCGGCATTGATGTTGCTTGTCTGGAATCAGACAATCCCCACACTGTAGGGAAAACAGCCCAACAAAGTATTGCTTTAAAGCAGGGGATTGATACGGCCACGGGCAAAAAAATCGTCAAAACAATCAAGGAAAAAAAAATGAAAGTACAAGCATCAATTCAGGGAGAAAAGGTGCGCATCACCGGTAAAAAACGAGATGATTTACAGCAAACGATTCAAATGTTAAAGGGAGAAGATTTCGGCCAGCCCTTGCAGTTTAATAACTTCAGGGATTGATGCGTTTTTTCCACAGATAATACACCGCAATTGCCAAGCTTAGCCAGACCGCTACCAATGGGCCAACCACACCATCATAGCTGCTGACCAAGTAATAGTATTCTGCATGCTGGTCAGTATTGAAAAAAGTTTTGCTGGATTTTATCTGCCACACCCAGGCAGCATGACAACCCACACAGACCCCCATGCTTTGTTTGAATTCGGTTCTGATAATAGCCAGAAATACGCCCACCACAAACAAGGCCAGCAATGCTGACACTATTCCCGGGTTTAGCCAGTTGGCGAATGCTTCCAGCATCAATTCAAAACCGGTCATAATCGTAATTTCTTCATAAGGAACGTCTGTTTTGCCCTTCAGAAAATGTAGTGCAGCATAGTAAATCGAGCTGATGACGATTGCGGAAATCATCGGCATCTTTCGTCCCAAGCCATTTAACAACGTACCGCGAAATAAAGGTTCTTCGGCAAATGAAATTAATAGCGCAAGTAAAAGGGCAACAACAATGCGACTGGCCGCTTTCCCAAAACTCCATTCCCGGGCTTCATCCCAAACATGGATATCTAACCCGTACAACGCAATTAGCACAGGCAACAATGTAGCTATCCCCAGTAACAGCCCCCATCCCATTTGCTTGAAAAAATCGGCAACACGGGCAAATCCGAGATCCGACCAGGTTAAGCCTAGCCATTTTCTGACTGGAAAAATACAAAGAACCAGTAATACCAGCGTAACTTTGCTGATCAATTTGCGTGCTTCAACCACATCACCCGCGCCCATTAAAATCACATACCCCAATACGCAGGCGACGCTGGCCAGTATCAGCAGAATAAATAACGGCAACAAGCCATATCCGACTATCTTCACCGCCTAAAATCTCCCCACAATGTTTGTGCGACAGCAATTGCCGAAAGTACTGCTGTTTCTGTACGCAAAATACGTGGCCCCATTTTTACCGGAATAAATCCACTCGCTATAGCTAATTCTCGTTCCGCCTCTGAAAATCCGCCTTCAGGCCCCGTCAATAGAGTCACTGTTTGGTCTTCACATACCATATCAGGCATTGTTTTCTTTGCATACGGGTCAAGAAATAGTTTCAGTCCTAACGGTCTTCCAACCACCCAGTTTTTTAATTGCTGACAATCATCAAGCCTGGGCAGTATTGTACGCCCTGACTGCTCTGTTGCATGCTGAATTATGGCTTGCCAATGTTTACAACGCTGCTGTTGCTTTTCCGCATTGATTTTAATAACGCAATGATCGGTAAACAATGGAATAATTCGATGAGCACCTGACTCCACTGCCTTTTGTATCGACCAGTCCATTCTGTCTCCACGCGAAATCCCCATGCCTATGACTATATTTAATGGTGATTCGACGCTACGCGCCACAAAGCTTTCCACATGAACTGTCACCATTTTTTTGCTAACCAGCGTAAACTGAGCAAAATATTCTCCTCCATTTCCATTGAATAACGTGATTTTCTGCTCTTTTTTCAAGCGAAGGACTGTTCTCACATAATGCGCAGCATCTTCAGGCAAATCAACATTCATGCCTGTTTCCAGCGCTATATCAACAAATAATCGGGAAATTCTCATCCTTTATCCATTCAAAAAAAAAGGAGCTTGAAGCTCCTTTTTTATCCTACCGAGTAATGCGACTGATTAGTAACGATAATGTTCCGGCTTATATGGCCCATCGACAGCAACATTAATATAGTCAGCCTGTTCTTGCGTCAACTCAGTCAGATGCACACCCAATTGAGCCAGATGTGAACGCGCCACTTTTTCATCCAGTTTCTTAGGCAAAATATAAACTTGCTTGTCATACTCGCTTGCATTTTCCCACAGCTCAATTTGCGCTAATACCTGGTTACAGAATGAATTCGACATAACAAAACTTGGATGCCCGGTCGCACAACCAAGATTCACCAAACGACCTTCTGCCAAAACGATTAAGCGCTTACCGTCAGGAAAAATAACGTGATCCACTTGTGGCTTAATGTTTTCCCATTGATATTGACGCAGTTTAGCAATTTCAATTTCAGAATCAAAGTGACCTATATTACAGACAATAGCTTGATCCTTCATCGCCGCCATATGGTCATGCGTAATCACGTTAAAGTTGCCTGTCGCCGTCACAAAAATATTTGCCATTGGCGCTGCTGCTTCCATTGTCACGACACGGTAGCCTTCCATTGAAGCCTGCAAAGCACAGATCGGGTCAATTTCAGTAATCCATACCGTCGCACCCAAGCCACGTAAAGATTGTGCGCAGCCTTTACCCACATCACCATAGCCACAAACAACGGCAATTTTACCTGCAACCATAACATCGGTTGCACGCTTGATACCATCAACCAACGATTCTCGACAGCCGTAAAGATTGTCAAATTTTGATTTGGTCACTGAGTCATTCACATTGAATGCTGGAACTTTTAAAGTCCCTTTTGTAACCATTTCATATAAACGCAAAACGCCAGTTGTAGTTTCTTCAGAAATCCCTTTGACATCTGCCATCAGCTCAGGAAATTTCTCATGCATCATCACCGTAAGATCACCACCATCATCCAGAATCATATTTGGACGCCAGCCATTCGGTCCAATAATGGTCTGTTCAATACACCATTCCGCTTCTTCTTCCGTTTCTCCTTTCCAGGCAAACACCGGAATTCCAGCTGCTGCCATTGCGGCGGCAGCATGATCCTGGGTTGAAAAAATATTGCATGATGACCACCTGACCTCTGCGCCTAATGTTGTCAACGTCTCGATCAACACGGCTGTCTGAATCGTCATATGCAAACAACCTGCAATCCTTGCACCCTGTAACGGCTTTTGCTCACCATATTCCGCACGCAATGCCATCAGGCCTGGCATTTCTGTTTCAGCGATCTGGACTTCTTTACGCCCCCAGTCAGACAGGGCAATATCGGCAATTTTATAATCACCTACAGCTAGGTCTACCACAGTGTTTGTGCTCATGTTTGATCCCATTTAATTAAATATCTGCAGAATTTTTTAAGGCTTCAACCTTATCGGTTTTTTCCCAGCTAAAACTATCTTCAGTACGTCCAAAATGCCCATAGGCCGAGGTGGGCCGATAAATTGGTTTTAACAAATCTAACTGCGCTATCAAGCCTTTAGGCCTCAAATCAAAATGTTCTCTGATAATGGCAGTCAACTTCTCTTCATCCAGCTTGCCGGTACCGAAGGTTTCCACACTGATGGACGTGGGTTCTGCCACACCAATTGCATAAGACACCTGGACTTCACAACGTTCAGCCAATCCGGCAGCAACAATATTTTTCGCCACATAACGCGCCATATAAGCAGCCGAACGATCCACCTTGGACGGATCCTTACCTGAAAACGCACCGCCACCGTGACGCGCCATGCCGCCATAAGTATCGACAATGATTTTTCGACCAGTTAAGCCGCAATCACCAACAGGACCACCTATTATGAATTGGCCCGTTGGATTAATAAAAAACTTGGTATCTGCATGCAACCATTCTTTAGGCAGTGTAGGAATAATAATTTCATCCATAACCGCTTCTTCAAGCTGCTTACCGCCAACATCTGGTGAGTGCTGCGTAGATAATACGACGGCATCAATGGCCACCGGTTTATGATTTTCATAACGGAAAGTCACCTGACTTTTCGCATCAGGACGCAGCCAGGGCAAAGTCCCGTTTTTGCGAATTTCCGCTTGGCGTTCAACCAACCGGTGGGAATAGGTAATTGGAGCTGGCATCAAAACATCAGTTTCATTGCTTGCATAACCAAACATCAAGCCCTGGTCTCCAGCACCTTGCTCATGATCTTCAGAATCATCCACACCCATAGCAATATCAGGCGATTGCTTGCCGATTGCATTTAACACCGCGCAGGTTTGACCATCAAAGCCAACATCACCATTGTCATAACCAATAGAACAAGCAATGTCCCTGACAATCTCCTCAGCATCAATAACTGCGTTCGTAGTAATTTCCCCTGCCAGGACAACCATCCCTGTTTTAACCATAGTTTCACAGGCAATTCTAGACGTTGGATCCTCAGATAGTAGAGCATCAACAATGCCATCAGAAATTTGATCCGCCATTTTATCCGGATGACCTTCGGATACTGACTCTGACGTAAAAATATAATTACCGCTCACTTGATATAACCTCCGGAGATAAATTATTAATAGAATAGACTGAATTTTTCAGGTTTCAATGATGGTGGGCCCTCCCAGACTCGAACTGGGGACCTGCCGATTATGAGTCGGATGCTCTAACCAACTGAGCTAAGGGCCCGGCAATAAAGATTGATCATTCAAACTAAAACATACACAGCAAATAAGGGCTTATTCCCCATCAAGAAAACAACGTAACTGCTCCGAACGAGAAGGATGCCGCAATTTTCTTAACGCCTTCGCTTCAATTTGACGAATACGTTCGCGTGTCACATCAAACTGCTTACCAACTTCTTCCAAAGTATGATCAGTGTTCATATTAATACCAAAACGCATCCGTAATACTTTTGCCTCACGTGCGGTCAATCCAGCCAAGACGTTTTGGGTCGATTCACGAAGGCCAGCAATGGTAGCAGATTCCACTGGAGATAACACCTTGGCATCCTCGATAAAATCCCCAAGATGCGAATCTTCGTCATCACCAATCGGAGTTTCCATGGAAATAGGCTCTTTCGCTATTTTTAACACTTTTCGAACTTTGTCTTCCGGCATATCCATGCGCTCTGCCAGCTCTTCAGGCAAGGCTTCACGTCCCTTTTCCTGCAATATTTGCCTGGAAACACGATTCAATTTATTGATTGTTTCAATCATATGCACAGGAATTCTGATGGTTCTCGCCTGGTCAGCAATTGAACGTGTAATCGCCTGCCTGATCCACCACGTTGCATACGTTGAGAATTTGTAACCTCGACGATATTCAAATTTATCCACTGCTTTCATCAACCCGATATTACCTTCCTGGATTAGATCAAGAAATTGCAGCCCTCGATTGGTGTATTTTTTTGCGATAGAAATTACCAGCCTTAAATTAGCTTCAATCATTTCTTTTTTCGCTCGGCGCGCCTTAGCCTCACCTATCGAAATACGACGATTAATATCTTTAATCGATGAAATATTTAATTGATGAATTTTCTCGATTTCTGACAGCCCATTTTGCGCCAGTCTGATTTCGCTCTCATGTTGTTTTAATATTTCGGCATAAGCTTTCCCATTGCCAAGATGTTTATCCAGCCATGCAGAGCTTGCTTCATTTTCAGCAAACGATGTAATGAACTCTTTTTTGGACATTTTTGCTTTTTTCACGCAAATGTCGAGAATAATTTTTTCCCTGATACGAATTTCATTAGTCAACTCTGCAGACATGCTGGCCATCAGCTTCAAAAATTGAGGAGTCCACTTGAACTCACCAAAAACAGCAGCAATCTCATTAAAAATCTGTTCTGACTTGCTGTGTGCATACCCGTTTTTCTTAATGCTTGCTCTTAATACATCAAGATTGGCTCTCAGCACATCAACTTTTTCTTTGACTTCTTCGTAATCCAGCGTTTTGCTTTCTTCTTCCTCTGAAGAATCATCCTTATTATTTTCAGCGCTTATCTCTGAATCATCTTCTGAGTAATCGACAAATCCACTGACCATGTCATTTAAACGGATTCCAGAGTCTTCTTCTATAACTTTATCAAATGAGTCAATAAAAAAGGTAAGGATATAACCTGATCTGGACAAGCCTTCAATAATTTGTTGTTGTCCTGCTTCAATACGCTTGGCAATACTTAATTCTTCATTACGCGTAAGCAATTCAACAGACCCCATTTCCCGCATGTACATTCTTACTGGGTCAGTCGTTCTACCAAATTCGCTATCCACTGATGCCAAAGCAGCGACCTCTTCAGCATCTTCATCGTCTGCACTAACTGTAGCATCAGAATTCATGAGCGAATCGTCATCAGGCGCCACTTCATGCACCTGAATCCCCATATCATTGATCATGCCAATGATATCTTCAATCTGATCCGGGTCAACAATGTCATTTGGCAAATGATCATTTACTTCTGCATAAGTCAAATAGCCTTGTTGCTTACCTTTTGCAATCAGTTGTTTCAATTGGGATTGTTGTTGCTCTTGATTCATCTCTCGCTCATAAAGAAAATTATCCGGTTAACAGGTCATTATAACACCAATACTCTAGCTTTCTATACTTCTTTAGTATTTATCTAAGACAATAAATCCAAAATTAATTTATTTGTCTCTTCATGCTCACCAAACTCAATAAAAAAAATTTATTTTTTTGACAATTTTTTCTCAATTAATTCATTAAAAAAAAGTTGCTTTCCCTGACTCACTACTCGCTGCAGCGCTCCATTAAATTCAGCCTCCTCATTAAAACCCTCATTTTCAAACGGTGACACCTCAAACACAGCCAACTTGCTAATTAACATTTCATCTTCAGTCCCTCTATATTTCTCCAGCAACATAGCTGCATTCTCCGGGGCTTCACTCTCAATCTTGGCAAGGAGCTTTAGCAATAACTCCTTGCCACTAAAGCTGCACTCATTCCAGTTGACCTCATGTGCAGCCACCTCATTTATCAACTCAGGGTTTTGCACCAGCAAAGCCATAACGACCCTTAATGGCGTGCGCTTTAATTGTCTTTTGTTGCCTACGTGAGAAGCATCATCCGCGCCTACACCAACCAACTGAGTCTTTTCAAACAATTGTTTTTGCATCATTTCTTTTGCCAATCCATTTGGCATGACCCGCAAAAACTGCTCAGCCTCATCAACGACTCGCACCTTACTTTCGATCGACTCAATATTCAATTGCTCAGTCACTCGCCTGAAAAAGTAGCCAGAAAGACTTTCTGCACCTTCCACCTGGCGGTTAAATTCATCCGCCCCCACCTGCCTAACCAATGTATCCGGGTCATGCTCCTGAGGCAAGGTGAACACTTTCACCAATCGCCTTCCACCCAGAGAAGAAAGGGCCACCTCTATTGCACGCCAAGCCGCTTGTCTCCCGGCATTATCTCCATCGAAACAAAACACCAACTCATTTGTAAACCGAAACAATAAACTCAGATGATCTTTTGTCGTTGCTGTCCCAAGCGTTGCCACTACATTTTTGATTCCAAATTGGGCGAGAGAGATAACATCCATGTACCCTTCAACAATAATAATCCTCTGCGGCTTGCCATTCTGTTTAAGCAGCTCAAACAATCCATATACTTCTCGCCCTTTAACAAAAACATCTGTTTCAGGAGAGTTAAGGTATTTAGGCTGCCCTTCCCCCATCACTCGACCACCAAACCCAATGACCCGACCACGCCTATCCCTGATCGGAAACATCAACCGCCCTCTGAAGCGATCATATTCCCGACCAGAATCATTTGAACTCAACATGCCCGCCGAACGCAGCGCTGCTCTGTCGAACTGCTTGATCAGTGCATCCCATTGATCAGGCGCGAAACCAATCACATAATCTCGCGCCATTTCCCCTGACACACCACGTAACTTAAGGTATTTGATTGCCTCCCGACCCTGCTCCGAATCCTTAAGTTGTTGCTGATAAAACGACGAAACTGTGCTCAAAACAGCAAAAACATCATCTAATGATTTCGTAGACTTCTGCGGCCTCCCCCCCATCCCTTTTGCACTTTCGCGCGGAACATCCACACCAGCAAATCCAGCCAGATCTTCAACGGCCTCAACAAAACCAAGATGACTGAATTCCATCAAAAAACTAATGGCATTGCCGCCAGCACCACAACCAAAGCAATGATAAAACTGCTTCTGGCGACTGACAGAAAAGCTTGGTGTTTTTTCGTTATGAAAGGGGCACCGGGCAACATAATTGCTTCCCGATTTTTTTAAAGGAAGGTACGAGTCGATAAGATCGACAATATCGACCCGTATAATCAGATCATCAATAAATGATTTGGGAATTCTACCGGATGCGCCACCGGACAAGGACTAGCTCCCCAAAGAAGCCTTGATTCTTGCGCTTACCACTGCCATATCAGCGCGCCCCGTCATCTGAGGTTTCAGGATACCCATCACCTTCCCCATATCCTTAATGGAAGCTGCCTGAGTATCAGCCACAGCTTTCGCAACCATGACATCAATTTCCTCATCACTCAATGGCTTTGGTAAATAGTCCTGAATCACTTCAATTTCAGCTTCTTCATTGTCTGCCAGGTCATCACGCCCGGCATCCCTGAACTGCTTGATGGATTCACGACGCTGCTTGAGCATTTTATCAAGTACCAGAATGGTACGATCATCATCAAGCTCAATACGCTCATCAACTTCAATTTGTTTAATCGCTGCCAAAATCATCCTGATAACAGCCAAACGACTCTTATCTCCAGATTTCATGGCCGTCTTCATATCAGCCTTAACACGATCTTTTAGCAACTCAGCACTCATTTTCTTACTAACGCAAATTAAAGCTGAGGACGACCGCGACGCAGATTCTTCAATGCATAACGCTCACGCGCCAGCTTTTTCAAATGACGTTTAACCGCCGCCGCACCTTTACGCTTACGCTCAGCTGTTGGCTTTTCATAAAACTCACGACGACGCACTTCGGATAATACGCCTGCTTTTTCACAAGCACGCTTGAAACGTCGGATAGCAATATCAAAAGCTTCGTTTTCTCTTACTTTTACAGATGGCATTATTAAGACCTGATTGTATGTTAGTATCTATTTCAGGGTTGACCCTATAAACAACCCAAAAGTGAACTCACTATTATATCTAACATCTTGTTTTTTTCAAAATATATGTATGTTTTAGGGATAGAAACTTCTTGCGATGAAACCGGTATTGCCCTCTATCACGCCACAAAAGGGCTGATTTCTCACCAGCTTTACAGCCAGGTAGGCATGCACAGCGAGTACGGGGGCGTTGTGCCGGAGCTGGCCTCGCGCGACCACATCCGCAAGCTAACACCACTCGTCAAACAAACGTTAAATGAATCTCATTTGTCCGCACATGACATCGGAGGTATCGCCTATACTGCCGGCCCCGGCCTGATGGGTGCATTACTCGTTGGCGCATGTACGGCAAAAAGCATCGCTTGGGCCTGGGGAGTTCCTGCCATTGCTGTACATCATATGGAAGGCCATTTACTGGCGCCCATGCTGGAAGACAACCCTCCACAATACCCTTTTGTAGCGTTATTGATTTCAGGCGGCCATACACTGCTGGTTGAGGTACAGGGCCTTGGACGCTATCAATTACTCGGTGAGTCACTGGATGATGCTGCTGGCGAGGCCTTTGACAAAACAGCAAAAATGCTGGGACTGGGCTACCCTGGAGGCCCACGTCTGGCTGCGCTTGCTGAACAAGGACAGTCACGCTTTACCTTTCCAAGACCAATGACTGATCGCCCCGGCCTTGACTTCAGCTTTAGCGGACTGAAAACGTTTACCATGAACACGCTGAGTGCCACTGAAAAAACAGATCAGGATAAAGCGGATATCGCCTTTGCATTTCAACAGGCTGTCGCAGAAACCATCACCATCAAATGTAAAAGAGCTTTGCAACAAACAGGTTTATCACGCCTGGTTATTGCCGGGGGAGTGAGCGCCAACCAACACATTCGTCACCACCTGCAAGTGATGGCGAACAAGATAAATGCAACATTGCATTACCCCAGACTGGAGTTCTGCACTGATAATGGCGCCATGATAGCCTATGCCGGCTGTCAACGCCTAATGGCCGGACAACAGGATGAATTGGCCATTGTCACCCGGGCACGCTGGCCGGTCGATCAACTCTCGAGGGTATAACTTACTCGACCTGATCTGTTGCATTCACCCTTGGAGGCTGTCGGATTGTGGATGATTCTACTGCGGCGAACCCCATAACCCGACAGCCTCCTGGTACTCTGACAATTCGGCGTTAAAAATGATTCAACATGCTCATTTACTTCATGTAAACTGCACTTATTCATCACTATTGCCTTTGCTCGTAGCATTTTTCAACAATCTAGTAAGCTATAGGAAAGCATAAAGAAAAACGCCTATATAGATGTTTAGAAAAAAATCAAAACAAATATTTTCTCGACTAATCATCTTTACTGCTTTTTACATCCCTCTGCCTCCACCCGCTCAAGCGGCAACAAACACCCGGATGTTACACGCGCTATCGCTAGATGAACTCAGCGACCTTGATGTCCTTGTCACGTCTGCCAGTAAAAAAACGCAAAAATTGTCAAAAACCGCTACTGCCATGTTTGTGATCACCCAGGATGACATTCAAAATAGTGGCGCAACGTCCATCCCTGAAGCTTTAAGAATGGCACCGGGCATTCATGTGGCGCGAATTGATGTTAACAAATGGTCTGTCACGTCTCGCGGTTTCAGCGGTCGTTTTGCCAACAAACTGCTGGTCATGATTGATGGGCGCAGTGTTTATAACCCCTTATTCTCTGGCACACATTGGGATTCACACAATGCGCAAATGGAAAATATAGACCGGATTGAAATTATACGTGGTCCTGGCGCCGCCATGTGGGGCGCCAATGCGGTCAATGGCATGATAAACATCATCACCAAAACAGCTAAAAATACGCAAGGCACAATGATCAGCTCAACCATAGGCAGTGAGACTTACCAAGGGTTTGCTCGCCATGGAGGAGCCGTAACCGATACTCTACATTATCGAATTTATGGCAATTACAAATACTTTGACGATTCCTACGATAGCCTTGGAGAAGATACTGCAGATCAATTTGACCTTGGACAAACCGGCCTGCGACTCGATTGGCAAATTGACAACAAGAACAAACTCACTATCTTTGGCAATTACAATAAAGGGTCATCCGGCCATAACAAACTTACCACGCCACAGTTAACCCCTCCATTTTTTACAACCACTGACCAACGATTCGATCACCTGGGTGGAAACATCAATATTCACTGGTCACAGCAACTTGCAGAAAACAATATTTTTGATTTGAAAATTTATTTTGACTCCATGACCCGTGAGTCAAACACATTTGCTCAAACTCACCATACTCTCGATATTGAAAGCAATCATCAATTTATAGCTTACCCTCACGCCATAAATTGGGGCGCTGGTTACCGCGTTATCTTTGATGATTTTTCTAATGAAAACGACATCACTCTAACCCCTACAAATAAAAATACCCAGCTATTCAGTTTTTTTATACAGGATGAAATCTCACTTATTCCGGAACAATTCAAAGCGATTTTTGCAATCAGAATTGAGCATAATGATTACAGCGGATTAGAATACCAACCCACTGCTCGTCTAATTTGGACACCCAATGAAAACCACAGTTTATGGACGGCATTTTCCCGCGCCGTCAGAACTCCTGCACGAAATACGGATATTCGTGTAGATCAGCGTGTTATCCCAGGCGCGCCGCCCACACTTATATCCATCTTTGGCCGGTCTGACATGGATTCAGAAGAAGTGTTTGCCTATGAAGCCGGATACAATTTCAATCCATCTGATCAATTAAAGCTCAGTCTCGCGGCTTTCTACAATAAGTACGACGAACTACTTACCCTGGAGCAACTCACCCCTTCATTGGTGACATCACCCATACCGCACATTCTGATCCCCGTCGTCTCCGACAATAAAATGCAGGGTAAATCATACGGATTTGAAATTTCAGGCACATGGAAATCCAGCGAAACATTGACATTAAATGCTGCATATACATTCACTAAAATTGATCTTAAATATAAAGATAATTCACTCGACACATCATCCGTCAGGGCAGAAGGTGAATCGCCACAACAACAATTTTCATTACGGCTAGATACACAACCCTTCACAGCATGGCGCGCCAATCTTTGGTTACGTTATGTAGACAGCCTGCCTGCACAACAGATCAAAGCCTACTTGACACTGGATGCGCGCCTTGCCTGGAAGCCCTTTGATGGTCTTGAGCTATCCGTTGGCGGGCAAAACCTGATCAACAGTCGCCAAATGGAGTACAATCCGGAAATAGTCTCTATCTCGTCAAGCAAGGTTGAGCGCAGTGTTTATGGCAAAATCGTGTTGCAATTTTAAGGACATCAAAACAGCATGCCATGCCTTAACCAAGGACTTACTAAAGCCTCTACTTTTCTCTGTGCATTTCTTGCTATTTCAGCCTGTCACGCACAAGATCTCATCAATAGAGAAAACCAGTTGAAAGCGGTCTATCTAATGCATTTTGCTGAATTAACTCGCTGGCCATCACATCAACAAAGCAATCCAGAATTTACCCTTTGTTTGCTTGGCCACCCCCCCGTCTTGAAATTTCTTAAAGAATTAAGTCAGAAAACCATCGGCACACGTCGCTTAACACTTGCCAGCCAACAGTCGATCTCTTCAACATCATCCTGCCAAATCATATATTTTTATAACAATCAGGATCTTAGCCAGAAATTCCTTAGTCAATTTTCAGAAACACTCTTGGTAGGCAATCATCAGGAGTTTATAACAAAAGGAGGACATATAAGCTTTCAAGTCATCGATAACAAAATAAAACTTCTCATCAATCTGCCAAAAATTCGTAATGCCAACATGGATATCAGTTCAAAATTATTACGGATCGCCAATGTCATCGAATAATGTTCAAATACAATTTATCCATTAAAAATAAGCTCATTCTGGTTTTCGCGTTCACCATGCTCATCTCCCTGCTTCTGGCAGGCTCTATATTTTTTATACAGGACGTTTATTCAACCAAAAAATCCATCATCGAAAGAATCAGCATTCAATCCAAAATAATTTCCAGCAATACAGCCGTTGCTGTTTATTTCAATGATGTTGAAGCACTCAAGGAACTATTAGAAAGCCTGCAGGCAGATAAAGAAATAGTGACCGCTGAAATTATAAAAAACAATTCCATCATTGCTCACTATACTCGGCCCTCACAAGAAAGCATGGGCTTTAAATGGGTATTGCAGCTTGTTATGGAACCCACGAAAGAAGTCTTTCAGCCTATCATCTATCGAGGACAAACGATTGCCCAACTAAAGACTGTCACAGATTTTCCGACGCTGCACAATCATGTTTTCAATCATTTTTTAGTTTCTTCTATTGTATTGTTTTCTTCGTTTCTAATAGGGTTTGGGATCGCCTCCAGCTTGCAAAAAATATTTCTTAATCCAATACAACATTTATTAAAAGCCACCAAAAAAATCGCTAAAGACAAAAAATACGATATTAGGGTAACCAAAATATCAAATGATGAACTGGGGGTGTTAGCAGATCACTTTAATTTAATGCTGGAGCAAATCCACAAGCGCGACAAAAACCTGGAAGCGGAGGTTGCCAAACGCACAGAAGACCTGGTTACACTAAATAACACATTGAATTTCCGCGCCAATCACGACATCCTGACCCATCTTGCTAATCGAGAACTTTTTAACGACCATCTGAACCAAACCATCGCTCAAGCAGAACGCAGCAAAACCAAATTCGCTGTCATATTCATTGACCTTGACCAGTTCAAACTGATCAATGACACCATGGGGCACGACTTTGGCGACCGGATTTTATGTCATGTAGCCACCAAATTATCGGCTTGTGTACGCAAAGAAGATACCTTGGCACGCATGGGCGGCGATGAATTCACAGTCCTTTTGCCCATCATTAAAGATGCCGCCAACGCGACCAGTTTTGCGCAAAAGATACTGGAATCGTTCACATTTCCGATTGTTGAACAACAAGCAGAATTTCACATAAAACCAAGCATCGGAATCAGCCTGTACCCGGAAGATGGCAGACAAGCTGACATACTGCAAAAAAATGCAGATACCGCAATGTATGCCGCTAAAACCGAAGGCGGTAACTGTTATCGTTTCTTTTCCAGTCAAATGAGTGAGAAAGTTCACAAGCGCCTGACACTGGAAGGTGAGCTGCATAATGCCATCAAAAACAATGAGCTATTACTTCACTACCAGCCTCAGTTGCTGCAAGACGGCAGCTTTGCCGCATTTGAAGCACTCATCCGCTGGCATCACCCCCAAAAAGGCATGATAGCCCCTTATGAGTTTATTCCCGTTGCCGAAGAAACCGGGCAAATCAATCACATTGGCGATTGGGTCATTGAAGAGGTATGCCGGCAACTGTCGGAATGGCGCGCACTGGGGTATGAACTTGCCCCAGTACATATCAACATTTCCCCCGCACAAATCAAACCAGGGCTAGCTGAACACATTCACCAAACCGTCGCCAGTTACCAGCTATCGCCAGACTTAATCGGTTGTGAAATTACAGAAAATGCATTCGCCAAAAACCTGGACAAATTAAAATCCTTTCTGCAACAACTGCATACTCATGGTTTTCCATTAGCCGTAGATGACTTTGGAACCGGCTATTCTTCACTAAGCTATTTAAAAGCCTTTCCAATCACTTGCCTTAAGATTGACCGCAGCTTTATTATGGACATCAGCGCGTCAAAAGAAGACGCCTCCTTGGTCAAAGGCATCATCAACCTTGCACACAGCCTGAAACTTTCTGTCGTGGCGGAAGGTGTAGAAAGCCACCAACACCTTGATTTTCTAACCGCCCACGGCTGTCAGATGATACAAGGCTATTATTATTCCAGGCCCCTGCCTGCAAACAAGGCCTGCCACTGGTTAAAAATGCGCCAACAATCAAGCAATAGCGCCTGATCAATCAACGTCCGAATTGTTTGTGCATTTGCTCGGCAATGGTGCGAATTTCCTTTGCCACTCCCGTCACCGTGGCAACACTATACACATGCCGGTTTTCATACGAAATATATTTGGCTGGATCAGACTCCAGCACCGCCGCCAGTGCCATTAGCCGATCCGAGGACAAAGGATGTGTCGTTGGGTTTCCGCTGCTCATCATCCCAACTGTCATAAACCAGGGAACAATGCCGAACGGAATAGTGCGCATTCGTCCCATGACGTTCAACGCCAATGCATCAGACTGTATCTCCTGTTGCTGCGCCTGCCGATGAGAAATACTGTCATATGCAAGATGCTTATAATGCCAATGCGCCACTTCATGAATCAATAAAAAGGCAATTGCCGATTTCAATGTCTTTTGCGAAACATCATCAACAAAATCATCCTGCTCCCAGGCTTTTTCCGGAATATTCAAAGCTTTGAAAGGCGGTTCCAGATACGCTTCTTCAAAATACAAGCGATTCACATAGGCAACCACCTCAGCCAAATCCAGCCCCTTACTCTGATACCAGGCAAAGGCCACCGCCAGATCATCAAGGAACTTGATCGACAAGGCGGGAAATGTGATCTTACCGTTTTGTAGATTCACATAAAAATCAAACAAACCCGCCGAATCCCCATACAGCGGAAAATTAATGTTCATGGTGGACAAGGTCGCTCTTTCAGCAGGCAACAGATAAGCCGCGATATCTTCAAACAAAACGGCTTTGATATTGTTGCCATACACCGCCTGCACGCGTTGTAATTGCTCGGGAGTATAGAGTTTTGTGAAATCCTTTGCCTGCACAGACAAAGAACAACACAACAGAGACACCACAATCAGTTGCAAACTATTGTTAACTGCAGGAAATTGAAACATCATGAAACACCCCCTTTAGCGCCTGATTCTGAATATCATCAAGGTTGTTTACAAACACGTCAAACTCACCCCAGGCCGTTTCATTCCATACCGGTTTCAGCAGGCCGATTTTGGCACCCAGAAATGCCAACGATTCACTTTCACTGAGATCGACGCCCTTTGCCTGCAATTTGAACAGTACACAGTTTAATGCCCCGAGTTTTTCAATGACGGCTACCCTGCGCTGTGGCAGCCCTTCACTTTGACCTTGCACCGGTACCATACCGGCAAATTTTTTGGATTCTGAAGTTGCTTGCACCACTTGATTCTGTATGGTTGCCTGCTGACCGGTTTCAACTTTGATTCCCTGCGCCAGACTCTGAATCAAAATATAGGCGCCAATAACCAGAAAAAAAACACCCGGTCCAACCTTGCTCATCACCACCTTGATACCGGGAAACTCAAACTCCCCCTGTTGATCATCAATATAGGGAAACTGGAAAAACAAGCGATAGCCCAAGTAAATTGACAAGCCCCCAAAACCGACAATGAACAACCGTTCGATCATACGCAACGACGGGATCAATAAATCGTCCATGCAGACTCCTTGTATAATTAGCCCAAAGGCTTGGTATCAGGTTTCTTCACCCTCCAACAAACGCTGGATATTACTGCGATGTCGCCACAGCAGTATGGCAGACAACAATACAAAGGTGATGACCACGTTAATATCACCGACAATAAACCAGACATAAACCGGGGTCAATACGGCAGCAATCAGGGCAGATAAGGAAGAAATCCCCTTCATTTTATAAACCAACAACCAGGTGCCGGACACCATCAACCCCAAGATCCAGGCCACGCCCAAGGTCACTCCAAACGAGGTGGCTACGCCTTTGCCTCCTTTAAAGCCAAAAAACACCGGATACAAATGGCCCAGAAATGCGGCAAAAACCACTGCGGATAATACCAGACTGTCAACCCCGATCAACCTCGCGGTCAGCACTGGAATCAGACCTTTTAATGCATCCCCCAATAACGTGATTGCAGCTGCTTTTTTGCCCCCGATGCGCATGACATTCGTTGCTCCGGGATTCCCTGACCCCTGGTTACGGGGATCTTCCAAGCCCATTAACTGACACACAATAACGGCACTGGACACAGAACCAAATACATAAGCGGCAGGCACAAGCAACCATTCAAACATTGATAACCCCCAAGAAAACTTGTAACTTAGTACGCCCTTCGTGGCATTTTATTTTCACAATCAGTTATGATGCTCTGCTCTTATTATTGCCCGCGAAATCTCTAGTCAAAAGAGAGACGCGTCAGCCATGTTTGATACAGAGTCAACATAAGACAGCTCATATAATAACCGGAATTACAAATGGATATTACTTTTTTAGGTGGATTGGAAGTCGATACCGTCATTGGTATCTATGACTGGGAACGTAAGATCAGACAAACCATCGTACTGGATATCGAAATGGCCTGTGATATCCGCAAAGCCGCCGAAACCGATGATATCAACTACGCGCTTGATTATAAAACCGTCTCCAATCGCATCGTGGAATTTGTCGAACAAAGTGAATTTTTGCTGGTCGAAACATTAATCGAACGAATTGCCGAAATTCTGTTGCAGGAATTCAACATTCCCTGGGTCAGAATCGTTTTAAATAAACGTGGCGCCATCAGCCGCGCCAAAGATGTCGGCATTATCATTGAGCGAGGTGTAGAACCGGAATGACGACTGGGTACATCAGCATAGGCAGCAATATCGACAAAGAAACCAACATCCCGGCCAGTCTGGATGCGTTGAAGATATTGTTTGGCGCTATAGAAAGCTCCAGTCTGTATGAAACGGAAGCCGTCGGATTTAGTGGCGAGAACTTTTACAACCTGATTGTTCGATTTGAATCCGAACTGCCAGCAGAAGACATTGCCAGCCGATTACGCCAGATTGAACTGGCTCATGGCCGCACACGTAACTGCCAGAAGTTTTCCGCCCGCACGCTGGATCTTGACCTGGTACTTTACGGCCATCAGATTATTGCCAGCGATACATTGAAAATTCCGCGTGATGAAATTGAAAAATATGCCTTTGTGCTGGAACCACTCGCCGAAATTGCCGGAGATCAGTTACACCCGGTTTCCGGCATCAGCTTTCAGCAATTATGGGATGAATTTGATAAAACCAAAGCGCATCAGACCCGCATCGATGGCCTGATTTAATAAAACAACGTCCGCCCGCCATCTACCGTCAGTACCTGCCCAGTGATATATGGCGAATCATCAATCAAGAATCCGACGGCTTTGGCAATATCAGACGGTGATCCGCTGCGCTGCAACGCAACACGCTGAAGAATCTCGTCTTTCATCGCCTCATCCATCTCATGCTCTGGCCACAGCACCACACCAGGCGCCACAGCGTTCACTCTGATTTGCGGTGCCAGCTCTTTGGCCAGACTGCGCGTCATGGCCACCAATCCGGCCTTGGCAATACTGTAAACAGGATAGCCTTTCAAGCCTTTTTCAGCATGAATATCCACAATATTCACCACACAGCCGTGCGATGCTGTTAACTTTGGTAAACAATGTTGCACCAGAAAAAACGGGGCTTTCAAATTACTGCCCAGCAACTCATCCCATTGCGTTTCATTAACGGACTGCACCTCGGTCGCATAAAATGCTGACGCATTATTCACCAGCCCGTCTAGCGTTGACCATTGCTGAAACACTTCTTCAACAAGCGCAGGAATGGCCTGAATATCCAGCAAATCGCCTTGCACAGCAATGCAAGACCCGGCTCTAATCTGATTTAACTGATCACATAATTCAGTCGCAGCATGCTCGGAAGTGCGGTAATGAATGCATAGATTATACCCACGTTGGTGCAGATAGCGCGCGCATTCGGCACCGAGGCGCCGCGCCGCGCCGGTAATCAGAATGTTTTTCGCCACTATTCAGTTGGACTGATTTGCGGATGAGACGGCTTTCTGACAAACAAACGGGAAAACAGCAAACCGATTTCGAACAAGAACCAGATAGGCACCGCCAACAATGTTTGAGAAATAGCGTCCGGCGGGGTCAAGAACATGCCGACCACAAATGCACCGACAATCACATATGGCCGTTTGTTCGCCAGGCTTTGACGCGTGGTAAGCCCGGTCCAGACCAATAGAATGGTGAAAATAGGCACTTCAAACGCAATCCCGAAAGCAAAAAACAAGGTCAGAATAAAATCCAGATAGCGCGCAATATCGGTCATCACCGCCACCCCTTCGGGTGCAGCTGCCGTCAAAAAGCCGAAAACCAACGGAAAAACGACAAAATAGGCAAATGCCACGCCGGTAAAAAACAGTAGCGTGCTGCCAAACAACAAAGGAAAAATCAGCTTCCTTTCATGACGATACAGACCCGGCGCAACAAACCCCCAGAATTGATACAAAATGACCGGCATGGACGCAAAAATGGAACACACCAAGACCAGTTTAAACGGGGTAAAAAACGGTGAGGCCACATCAATAGCAATCATGGTGCTATTTTCCGGCAGGTGCTTGAGTAACGGCCCGGATAAATAGGTATAGATTTCATTGGCAAATGGCGTGGACGCCAGAAACACCACCAACACAAAAAACACAATGCGTAGCAGGCGGTTACGCAATTCAACCAGATGGCTGATCAGCGTTTGTTCCTGCCCGCCCTCAGTTTGTTGTTCGCTCATTCGTTATTTTTCTTTTTAGCATCGACACCAAACGTCAAATCGTTTTTCACTTCTCTGACCAGCTCCTCACCTTCTTCAATCGCCTGATGCAGTTCATGTAACTCGGTTTGTTCCTGCATGATCTGACGCATTTCTTCAGCCTGCAGCTCTTCCTTGATTTCAGCCTTTACCGAGTTGACAATGTTGCGACTTTTACCCACCCAGTAACCGGCGATACGCGCCGCTTTAGGCAAGCGCTCAGGGCCGATCACCAGCAGACTGACCAATGCAACCAGCCCGACTTCCCAGAATCCTACATCAAACATAGGAATTACACCTTCTCGTTGTCTTTGTTAGTGACTTCCCCATCAAGGGTTTCACTTTCAGCATCATTTTCCACTAATTTATTGTCCTCTTCCTCGCCTTCTTTGACGGCAGATTTGAAACCCTTGATCGCTGAACCCAGGTCAGAGCCGATGCTTTTTAAGCGTTTGGTGCCAAATAACAGCACGACAATCGCCAGAATAATCACTAATTGTGTCACACTAATACCCATGCTTTCTCTCCACGAAAATGTAATCTGTTCGACCGGAAAAACCGGTAATCTATCCCGTTTTTATTTTGACTGGCGTTGAGCTTTCTCTTCTAATCCAGACAAACCGAAACGGCGTTGCAATTCCTGTAATACCTGTTCTGGGCCAAGGCCTTGATGCGCCAGCATCACCATGGAGTGAAACCAGAGATCAGCAGTCTCATAAATAATCTGATCCTTGTTGCCGTCCTTTGCAGCAATCACTGTCTCAGTCGCCTCTTCACCGACCTTCTTTAAAATATGATCCAGCCCTTTGGCATATAAGCTGGCAACATAAGATGTGTCCGCAGATTGCTGTTTACGCTGCTCAAGAATTTCTGCCAAATCGTTCAATACATCATTCATAAAAAACCTTAATTCAAGCTCTGTAACTACCTATAAAGATATAGTGTATATCAATATTTAAAGACACGACATCAAATAGATGAATATAAAACGTCCTGCAATCAGCGCCTTGAAAATTAATTTTGGAATACTTACGCCGTCTCCTTGTCAGCTATTTCTGAATATGGATTTAAATACCATTTACTCTTTCAACAACGCATGATTTGATTAGTTGACATCAGTCAGTAAAACGCAAGACCAGCTATCTCTTTTTCACATGCCCAGAAAAAACTTGCAAAATGATATCACTGGAGTATTACTGTAGTGTGATAACTTATTTATTCAGGTAATAGAAGGTGCCGAACAACGCGTTCAAAAGCGCTTGACGCTATAAAAACCATCGTCAAAGGGACATCATCGAACATGAAAATACCCCTATAACCAAGCCCCTTTCACAGACTGGAGCATGGGGTTTGCAGACCCCCCGTTATGTACTATTAAATCGATGAAAGTTGAAGGACGTTACGGCTTTTTCTCCAAAAACTCAAGCCCGAGTTTATTAGAAACCCCCTTATACACAAGAATGTGAAGAGCCCTTTATTTCATTTCAGACAATCTACATTATTACCAAATGATAACCTGTATAACATTTTGTTAAGCTGTTAAATCTCAGCTCGTTACTTTTAATTTTGAATTTTTACCCAAGGGATAGCCATGAAAGCCAGCGATTTATTTGTCAAATGTCTAGAAAATGAAGGTGTCAAATACATTTTTGGCGTACCAGGGGAAGAAAATCTGGATTTTTTGGAATCGTTAAAAAATTCCAACATTGAGTTGATTTTGACTCGTCATGAACAGCCTGCTGGTTTTATGGCCGCAACCTTAGGCCGATTAACCGGATATCCTGGGGTTTGTCTTTCTACCTTGGGGCCAGGTGCAACCAATTTTTTTACCTCTGCTGCTTATGCGCAGCTAGGTGCCATGCCCATGTGCATGATCACCGGTCAAAAACCCATTCATTCCAGCAAACAAGGACATTTTCAGATTATCGATACTGTCGATATGATGAGACCCATCACAAAATTTACCAAACAATTGGTTAGAGGAGACCGGATTCCATCGACGGTAAGGGAAGCGTTTAAGCAGGCGGTTGATGAACGGCCGGGCGCGGTACATTTGGAACTCCCTGAAGATGTGGCCGCTGAAATGACGTCACATTTACCTATTCCATGTTTTCCAGTCAGGCGTGCAGATGCTAATGAAAAAGCCGTAGATTTGGCAATTGAATATATTGAAAAAGCCAAAAACCCGCTGATATTGGTCGGTGCAGGTGCTAATCGAAAGCGTATTTCCAAGCAGTTGAGCCACTTGATTGAAAAAACCGGCATTCCATTTTTTAACACTCAAATGGGTAAAGGCGTCGTGCCAGAAAATCATCCGTTGTTTCTGGGCACGGCGGCATTATCAGACAACGATTACCTGCATTGTGCCATTAATAAAGCTGATTTGATCATTAACATTGGTCATGACGTGGTGGAAAAGCCGCCATTTTTTATGACGCCGGGTGGCTTTAAAGTCATTCATATTAACTTTGAAGCTTCAGAAACGGATGAAATTTATTTTCCTCAGCTGGATGTCGTCGGCGATATTGCTAATGCACTGTGGCAAATATCAACGCGCATCAACACGCCCTCGCATTGGGATTTTTCGTATTTTACGAAGGTCAAAGAACATATTGATGAAAAGTTGACTGAAAAATCTCAAGATGATCATTTTCCGGTTTACCCGCAGCGACTGGTACATGATGTTCGAGCCGCACTGGGAGAAGAAGACATCATCGCCTTGGATAATGGTGTGTATAAGGTCTGGTTTGCAAGAAATTATCGCGCGTTAGCACCAAATACCATTTTATTGGATAACGCATTAGCCACCATGGGGGCCGGTTTACCTTCAGCGATGGCTGCGAAAATAGTCTATCCAGAACGAAAAGTTGTGGCCATTTGTGGAGATGGCGGGTTCATGATGAATAGCCAGGAAATAGAAACCGCAGTTCGTTTAAAAATGGATCTGACGGTGCTGATTTTGAACGACAGTGCTTATGGAATGATTAAATGGAAGCAAGATGGCATGGGATTTGGCGAGTATGGCTTGGATTTTGGTAACCCGGATTTTGTTAAATATGCCGAAGCTTACAGCGCCCAGGGACATCGAGTAACCAGTACCCATCAGTTACAACCGTTATTAGAAAAATGCACCTCTACCCCTGGCGTTCACATCATCGATTGCCCAGTGGATTATTCGGAGAACGCCAGAGTGTTAACGCGGGAACTGATTGAAAAGGCGTGTATCATTTAAAGTGATTGATGCCATTAAACTGATAACCTAATTGACGGTAAGAAAAACACCATGAATGACACCAACGCCTCTGGCAATACTGATTTCCCTATCTATGTAGGTGGTGAATTTAAAACCACCCCACAGCCTTTAAATATAATCAGCTCGTACTCAGGTCAAAACGTATTTACGACTTATCTAGGTAGCGAAGAAGACTTTGAACAAGCCGTTCAAGCAGCCAGTGCCGTACAAACAACCATGCAAGAATTACCGGTTTATCAACGTGCGCAGATTCTAATGCACGTGGCGGAGCTGCTACGTGAAAACCGGGAAAAAATAGGCCACATCATCGCGTTAGAAGCCTCTAAACCGCTTAAAACGGCGTTGGGAGAAGTCGATCGATCCATTCAGACATTTATTATCGCCTCAGAAGAAAGCAAACGGTTGCCTGGCGAACTGATGAGTATTGACTGGATTGAAACCGGCGCCAATAAGGATGCCATTGTGCAATATTTTCCGGTAGGCCTGGTTGCAGGGATTGCACCTTTTAATTTTCCGTTGAATCTGGTTGCGCATAAAGTCGCCCCCGCGATTGCGGCGGGCTGTCCAATTGTGTTGAAACCCGCATCGAAAACCCCTGTTGCATCACTCTTTTTAGCTCAAATTATTGATCAAACATCGTTGCCTAAAGGCGCATTTTCTGTGCTACCCATGGATCGAAAAATCGGCAATCAACTGGTGACAGATCCACGATTTAACTTGCTTAGTTTTACAGGATCACCAGATATCGGCTGGGAAATGAAAAAAAATGCCGGCAAAAAGAAAGTGATTCTGGAACTGGGCGGCAATGCCGGTTTGATCGTCGAGCAGGATGCCAACATCGAGCGGGCAGCAGGCAAAGCAGTGATTGGCGCGTTTTCATATGCCGGGCAAACCTGTATTCATACCCAGCGGATTTATGTTCATGAACAATGCTTTGATCAGTTTTTGACCCTTTTCAAACAAGGGTTGGCAAACGTTAAAATAGGTGCGCCGGATGACCCGGAAACGGATTTTTCAGCGATGATTGACGAAAACAACGCCAAGCGTATTGAACGTTGGGTCGATGAAGCAGTGGCTGGCGGAGCAGACGTTTTGGCAGGTGGTAACCGCTCTGGAAATATATATGCGCCGACGATTTTGAGCAACACTCAATTAGACATGAAAGTCTGCAGCCTGGAAGCTTTCGCACCGATTGTGGTGATTGAAAAATTTACCGATTTTAAACAGGCGATTACAGCAATCAATGATTCCGACTTCGGCCTGCAAACAGGGGTGTTCACGCATGATAACCGTAAAATACATTATGCCTTCAATAACCTGCATGTTGGTGGCGTCATCATTAATGATATCCCCACCTTCAGAGCCGACCACATGCCCTACGGTGGCGTAAAAGACTCTGGACTGGGTCGGGAAGGGCCGAAATACGCCATTATAGACATGATGGAACCGCGGGTGCTGGTGACAGATCGAACAGATGGATTATAATTTTTTGCTTTATTTGTGCTAGCCCAACTGCAAACAGGCATCCAGGAAGCTGTCGGGTTATGGGGGCGTAGTGAGGCGAGAGAAACCTCGCCGCAGTAGAATTATCCATCATCCGACAGCCTCCTGGGCCTAACTTATTGGTTATTTAACAACAGGAAAAATAGACCTGATGACACCTCCCCATATTTCAGGCAAGCAGGGCATTGCTACATCTCTTCGACATTTGCGTTTGTCTTATCTCACTTATTTATGTCTGATCGCTTTATTTACCACCGGCTGCAGTTATTTTTCTCCGCAAGACCACATTCCCAACGCGCTGGAGACACCCGCCAGCTGGCATAGCGAACATGCTTCCGCCCCGGTTAAACCCTGGCTTAAGCAATTGAACGCACCTCAACTTGAAGCACTGGTGACCAAAGCCATTGACAACAACCCCATGCTGCGCAGCCTGCAGGCATCAATCGACGTCAGTGAACAACAAACCTGGATAACGCAGTCTTCATTCTGGCCACACATTGATGCCGGATTGCGTGCCAGCCGCAACCAGCGCAACAATGCATCCGGTATCTCGGTGGCATCCCGACGCAGTAATAATGTTGGCTTTGCGCTGGATTTCTTATGGGAAATCGACCTGTGGTACAAACTCGGCAATGCGTTAGAAGCCAGCCTGCATGAGCAACAGGCGGCGCATGCCGATTTGTATGCTGCACAATTATCTCTGGCTGCAAATATTGCCAAAACCTGGTTTGACAGCATCACCCTTAAACAGCACATCGAGCTGGCCAACAAAACCATTGCCAATTATCAGAATGCACAAATCATCATTGAGCGCGGTTATCGACGCGGCATTTATCAGGCCCTGGATGTCCGCCTGGCGCGCAGCAATGTGTTCAATGCGCAAAACCGCAAACAGCAATTTGTGCAGCAACTTGATGCCAGTGTGCGTTCCGTACAGGCATTGGCTGGCGACTATCCCACGGGTCATTTTGAATTAGCTGATGCGTTACCCCAACCCACCCACAACATTTCTGTCAGCGTCCCCGCTGCACTTTTAGAACGTCGCCCTGATATCCGCAGTGCCGCCGCCCTATTTTTCGCCAGCGACCAGCGTTTGTTAAAAGCACGCAAAAACATGCTGCCAAGTATTCAGCTTAGCGGCTCCGGGGGTACCAGCACACAAAAGCTTGACGACATTTTCAATCCGCAATTTCTGGTGTGGAATATTGCTGGCAATTTAACCCAGCCTTTGTTCCATGGCCTGCAATTATTCGCCGAACGCGAGCAGGCCGAAGCACGTGTTCGTCAGGCCGCCGCCGACTATGCACAGGTAGTGTTAACGGCTTTTCAGGAAGTGGAAACCACACTGGCCGCAAAGAGCTTGATTGCCCGGCAAGCCACATTAACGCAGGCAGAAACCGCAGAAGCAGTCGCTGCACAACAACTGGCTGAACATGACTATATCGCCGGCCTGACTGACATCATTACCTTGCTGGATGCCCAACGTCGCGCATATGATGCGCAAAGCCGCCTGCTCGACATTCGCAACCAGCGCTTGCATAATCGAATCAACCTTTATCTGGCGCTGGGCGGCCCATTGATAGACCCTCAAGACTCACTCGTTAGCTCACATCCATGAAATACTTCCGAACCCTGTTACCCATTCTGGTGCTGCTGGCCGGTGCTGCTATCGCCACGCTGATCTTTACCCAAAAACCCGCAGCGAAAAAAAAGCCTGAAAAACGCCGCCCGCTGGCCGTTGAAGTCATGTCTATTACCCCACAGAATCACCAGGTCACTCTGCAGGCACAAGGTGTCGTCGAGGCACGCACCGTTACCACATTAAGCCCGCGCGTCTCCGGTGAAATCATCAAGGTGTCGCCACATTTTCGTCCCGGTGGCTTTTTCGACCAAGGGCATGTGTTATTGCACCTAGATGATGTCGATTATCAACTGGCATTGAAAACTGCCGAAGCCGACGTGGCAGAAGCCAAATTCAAACTGATAGAGGCACAGGCGCAAGCCGCTCAGGCGAAAGACAACTGGCAGCAGTTAAGTCCTGGAGTGGAAGCATCCGATCTGGTGCTACGCAAACCACAGCTGGCACGGGCGCAGGCAAGCGTGCAGGCCGCCGAAGCCAGGGCGTTAAAAGCCAGACTTGATTTGCAACGCACCCAAATCAAAGCGCCTTACCGTGGACGCATACTGGAACAATTCGTCGACATCGGCCAGCATGTTCAGGCCGGTGAAAACCTGGCCCAAATCTTTGCGACTAACGCCGTGGAAATTCGCCTGCCACTTTCTGAAAAACAACGTGCCATGCTGAATTTGCCATTTGCATTTCAAGGACAAGCTATTGAGCAGAAAGACTATCCGGCAGCGACTGTTACCGCTGAAATCAACGGCCAGCATTATCAATGGCCAGGCACAATCGTCAGACGCGAAGCCAGCCTGGACAGCAGCACCCGACAAAGCGTCATCGTGGTTGAAGTCAAACATCCCTATCGAGCCAATCAGCAGCAACGCCCGCCCCTGGACATCGGCCAGTACGTCAAGGTCACATTGAATGGCCGCCTGCTGGAACAGGTGTTTAAAATCCCGCGTTCAGCGATGCAAGGCGACAACATGGTCATGACCGTCAAAGACAATCGGCTACAGCGCAAAAACGTCAACCCGGTTTGGGAGGAACAGGATGCCGTGTATATTCACACAGAATTTTCAGCTGATGAGCGACTTTCGGTCAACTATATCTCTTATGCAGCAGATAATGTGAAAGTGAAGGCAATACCATCCACTCAATAATATTTCACAGCTCATTGATTCCTGACTGACACATCATGCACTCACTCATCACCTGGTTTGCACAAAACCGTGTTGCCGCCAATCTGCTCATGGCCTTCATTGTCATCACCGGTCTGTACGCCATTTCACAGGTACCGATTGAGTCTTCCCCACAATTTGAGCGCAACAGCCTGTACGTCAAATTCGCCTATCCGGGCGCTACACCGCAGGATATTGAAGAATCTGTCATCACGCGAATTGAGGACGCGGTTTACGACCTGCCTGGGATTACCGCACTGACCAGTACTGCACGTGAAGGGGGTGGCTCGGTGACGATGAAAGTCGCCGACGACTATCATTACCGTGAAGTACTGGATGAAATTGACAGCCGCATCGAACTGATCACCAGTTTTCCGGACGACCTGGAAGATTTGGAAACCGGGCGCTCTTCATTACGCTTTGAAGTGATCAGTGTCGCCATCAGCGGCGAGCTTCCGGAACTCGAATTGCGCACGCTGGGCAAAGATATTCGCGACCAATTGGTGACCCTGCCGGGCATTAATCAGGTGGAACTCACCGGCATTCGCCCGTTTGAGATTTCCATTGAAATCGCCCAGCATCAATTGCAGAAATACGACTTGCGCTTGCCGGATGTGGTCGATGCTATCCGCCAAGCATCAGTCAACCTGCCCGCGGGTTCAATCAAGGAAGGCAGTAAAGAACTGCTGATCCGCACCAAAGGACAGCGTTATCACGGGCCAGATTTTGCCGACATTGTCATCACCACCCGGGCAGATGGCAGTCGTCTGCTGCTGAAGGAGATTGCCCAAATCAAAGACGGCTTTGTCGATGAAGCGATTATGTCACGCTTTAACGGAAAACCCGGCGTATTGATTGAAGTGTATCGTTCCGGTGATCAGGATGCGATCACGGTCGCCCAGACCATCAAACAGTTTATCGCCAGGCACAGTGCAGACATGCCGGCGGGAGTGGAATTAAGTTACTGGCGTGATCGATCAAAATACATCGACAATCGCATCACCTCTCTGCTGCAAACCGCCTTGATGGGGTCGATACTGGTATTCATCGTATTGTCGCTGTTTTTGCATATCGAACTGGCCTTCTGGGTGGTTCTCGGCATTCCGGTATCTATCATTGGCGCATTTGCGTTTATGCCGGTATTTGATGTCACCATCAACTACACCAGTATTTTCGCCTTTATTCTGGTGCTGGGGATTGTCGTCGATGACGCTATAGTCACCGGAGAAAACATCTTCAAACACCTGCAACAGCATGAAGACCCCAACCACGCGGTGATCAGCGGTACCCGCGAAGTGGCTGTGGCGGTCACCTTTGGTGTATTAACCACCGTCGTCGCCTTTGCTGCCCTGCTGATGATGGAAGGTGACCGCAGCAAAATGTTTACCATGATTCCACCGATTGTGATTCCTGTGCTGCTGTTATCACTGGTGGAAACCAAACTGATTCTGCCCTCGCACCTCAAACATATTGATCCGGACAACCATCTGCCCGGATTCGGCGCAGTGCAACGATGGATAGACCGCCAATTGCAACGCTTTGTCGTCAGTATCTATCAACCCCTGTTGAATCGTGCCCTGCAACGCCCGGCATTGACGCTGTCCATCTTCTTCAGTGTCTTGTTGATTATTGCCAGCACGGTCTTCAGCGGCTGGATTCGCTTTACTTTTTTTCCAAAAGTGCAAAGTGAAGTGGTACGCGCCAAAGTCATCCTGCCGGAAGGCTCGCCTTATGAACTGACTCACCGCGCCGTAATTAAAATGGAACATGCCGCGCAGGCATTAAAGCGCAAATACAATCAACGTGCAGACGAGCCTATCATCACCAATATCTATAGCAGTGTTGGTGTGCAAGGGCGGGTTGAGCTGGGTATTAAACCCAATGAAGGCTACGTCAGCTTTGAAGTTGTACCGCCGGAAGTGCGCGCACATCCGGTCACCAGCGTGGAGTTATCGCGTGAATGGCGTAAACAGGTCGGGCCGATGCCGGGCGTACGAAAGCTGTCATTCCGTGGCTCATTGTTTAAAGACCGCAACCCGATTGACTTTATGCTGAAAGGACAAGACTTTGCCGAACTTAAGCTAGTGGCCGACAAAATCAGGCATCAACTGGCCCAATACCCCGGCGTATTTGATATTGCCGATGATTTTTCACAAGGTCAGGAACAAATCGAATTAAGCATCAAACCCGAGGCCGAACAACTCGGCATCAGTGCGCGTGCGTTGGGGGGGCAAATGCGCGGTGCATTTCACGGCATACAGACACAGCGGCTGCAACGTGACGGCGAAGAAGTGAACGTTTATGTGCGTTATCCGCAGCAGGAGCGGCAAACACTCAACACATTGCAACACATGAAAATTAAAACCGATAGTGGACAGGAAATTCCGCTGCATGAAGTGGCCGACATTTCCCTGCAACGGGCACCAGCCATCATCAACCGCAGTGAGCGTTATCGCACTCTGCACGTCACCGCAAATGCCAACAAGAAAACGGTGCAGTTACCCGTCATTGAGCGGGAGATGAATGCGTTCATTAAAAACATTCTGCCCGATCACCCCGAGGTAAGTTATGTGCTAGAAGGGGAAGCCAAGGAAACCCGTGAATCTATGGGCAGCCTGGGATTGGGCATTGCGCTGGTACTGCTGGCGATTTATGCCCTGCTGGCGATTCCGTTTCAATCTTATTCGCAACCGTTTATCGTCATGTCGGTCATTCCGTTTGGCCTAACCGGCTCGGTACTCGGGCATCTCATGCTGGGCATGGATTTAACCATTCAAAGCGTGCTCGGCATGCTGGCCTTAATTGGTGTGGTGGTCAATGACAGCCTGGTGCTGGTTGATGTCATCAACCGCAGCCGTCAACAAGGCATGGCATTATTCACTGCTGTCAGCCAGGCCGGTGCTGCCCGTTTTCGCGCTATTTTACTCACCTCCCTGACCACCTTTATTGGCCTGATCCCGATGATGAGCAGCAGCAACACCCAGGCCCAATTCCTCGTCCCAATGGCTGTTTCGCTGGCCTTCGGGGTTTTGTTTGCAACGTTTATTACCTTGCTTTTGGTGCCGTGCTTTTATCTGCTGCTGGAGAATAGCAAAATAGCCATAAAAAACATTCAAATATCATCGAAAGAGAATTAACTCTCACCTCAGTCAATATTTGACAATACCCGTGCACACCGCTATTAATAGAGACTTTTGATTTCCAGGGTTGCTTCGGGTGCGAGATGAGCCACACTATTTATATCGAAGACGTCATCCTGGGCCATCCCAGAACAAAAAAGATTGCGTCTCATTATCCGCAAGCTACCCGAATCAGTTGTGACCGCTACAGCGAAGTTTTCAACCCCAAAGCCCAAAATTTCCGTCTGCAAAAACAGCAGCCTTCGCTGATTCTGGCGAAAAAACATCAGGGCTTTGTACTGCCTGCTCCTGCAGGATATGGTATTGGCAGTCCGCATAATTATTATTTTTCCCATATGCTGAATTGTGTGTATGACTGTCGTTATTGTTTTTTGCAGGGTATGTACCAGTCGGCCAATTATGTGGTGTTTATCAATTACGAGGACTTTCTGCAGGAAATACGGAACATCAGCGCCAGGCATGGCCATGAGCCGGTGCACTTTTTTTCCGGCTATGATGGCGACAGTCTGGCGCTGGAGCCGGTGACCGGGTTTGCGGATTATTTTTTAACGCATGTCGGCAACATTCCCAATGCCTGGCTGGAATTGCGCAGCAAAAGCACACAAATCCGGAGCCTGCTAAAACGTAACCCTATCCCTCGCTGCATCGTCGCGTTCAGCCTGTCTCCCGAATCCATTGCGGAAAAACAGGAACACAAGGCACCGCCTCTGCAGCGACGCCTGCAGGCCATAGAAAAACTCCAGGCGCAAGGCTGGAAAATCGGCTTGCGTTTTGATCCACTTCTATACGAAGATAATTACCCATCCCATTACCGGCAATTATTTGAACAGGTGTTTGCAATTATCAATCCGGATCAATTGCATTCCGTCAGTCTCGGCGTGTTCCGCTTGCCAGACACCTATTTTAAAAAGCTGCACCGACTGTATCCGGAAGACCGCCTTTTTGCCGCGCCGGTGCAAACCAAAAACGGATTGACCGCCTACCATGAATCCATCGAACAGGACATGATGCAATTTTGCAGCGAACAGATTCTTTCCTATATTTCAGCGGACAAGTTCTTCCCATGCAAGGCATGACACGTACTGTTTTGGTTACCGGCGCCAGCTCAGGTATTGGCCGGGCCACTGCCGTGAACCTGTTACGAGAAGGACACCAGGTGATTGGCACGTCACGCACCCCCGACAAATTTACCCACCCTCACCCGGGCTTCCACCCGGCCCAACTGGATTTATTATCACCCGATTCATTGACCGCTTTTGCCAACAACCTGGCCCACCAGCACCCCGCCCTGGATGGCATCGTTTTTAACGCCGGATATGGTCAATTTGGCGGTCTGGAAGAATTTTCCCTCCCTCAAATGCACGACTTGATGCAGGTGAATTTCATCGCCCAGGCACAACTCACTCGCCTGTTGCTTCCCCATTTAAAAAAGCAACACAACAAAAGTCATTTGATTTATATTGGCTCGGAAGCGGCACTTACCGGCAGCCTCAAAGGCAGTCTGTATTGTGCCAGCAAATTTGCCCTGCGCGGCTTCACCCAGGCGTTGCGCGATGAATGTGGCAATACCCGCGTGCGCGTCTCGTTAATCAATCCGGGCATGGTGCAGACCGCTTTTTTTGATGCGCTGAATTTTATGCCAGGCGAAGCAACAGGCCAGTCGATTCTGGCAACAGATGTCGCTGATGCAATCAGTTTCGTACTGATGTCTGAACCCCATTTTAATGTGGATGAAATCAATTTAAGCCCGGCTAACAAGGTTGTACGTTTTAAAGGAAAACACGGATGATCGCCCGCATATCTGTTGTCAGCGCCTACTATCTAAAAAATTCCCGTCGTTACCAATGCTGCAAACGATTTGTTTACGACTTGCTGGAAAACCCGAACAGCCGGCTGAAATCCTGGTTTGACCTGTTCATGATCTGTCTGGTGATTGTCAGTGTCTCCATGCTGGTGTATCAGGTTGAAAACCAGACCGGTGTGTGGGGAGACTATCTTGAACATGCTGTCGTCTCAGTATTTATTGCCGAATATTTGATGCGCCTGTGGCTGTGTTCCGACACTCACCTCATCCTGATTCGCCATTATGAAAAAAGCGAATACCTCAACATTAGCTTCCAACTATCCGCGCCGCTGAAAGAAATCGCTGGAAAAAAATTCGCCTATATCTTTTCACCATTTGCGATTATTGACCTGCTGGCCATCCTGCCCAGTTACCGGCCGCTGAGGATATTGCGCGTCTTCCTGATTTTCCGTTTGTTCAAACTGTTCCGCTATTCCAACAGTATCAAGGTATTTTCAGATGTACTGGCCAGCAAACGTTTTGAACTGATTACGCTGCTGGTGTTTCTCGGTTTTCTGATATTCATTTCCAGCATTGCCATCTACCTGTTTGAAAACCCGATAGCAGGCGGCAATATCACTGACCTGTACGATGCGGTTTACTGGTCCATTGTCACTATCTCCACCGTAGGTTACGGCGATATTACCCCGCAAACTTTCGGTGGCCGCCTGGTCACTCTGGTTTTGATTCTGACGGGCCTGGGTGTTCTGGCCTTTTTTACCTCTATCATTGTCGCGGCATTTAATGACAAAATGCATTCGCTGCGCGAAAACCGCACCTATGCCGAACTTGACCGCTATCATCGTTTCATCATTATTTGCGGTTACGGGCGCGTGGGTCAGGAAATAGCAGCACAACTGCTGCAGGACAAACAAAAATTTGTCGTTATTGATCAGGATGACGCGCATATTGAAACCGCCAAACGCCAGGGCATTCTGGCTATCCAGGGAAATGTCACGCAAAACGAAACCCTGTTAAATGCCGGCATTAACCGGGAGGCCAGCACCGTGTTATGTGTCACAGGCAATGATGTCACCAATGTTTATGTCACGTTGAGCAGCCGTCACCTGAATGCAGATGTGACGATCATTTCACGCGCCAATCGGCACGATAATGTAAAAAAACTGCACCAGGCGGGTGCCGACCATGTGATAGAACCCTTTGCGATAGCAGGCCTGCTGGCCGCCGAATACATCGGCCAACCCGTGGCCTTTGAAGCACTGACCGGCATCTTGCAGGAGCAAAAAGATATTCTGCTGGAAACCATCAGCGTGACGGAAAAATGCATGCTGCAAAACCAGGAAATCGGCGCTATCGACTTTCTGGCATATAAACTCACACTGGTCGGTGTCATCAGCACCCATGCACTACACCAGCATCATAAAAACCGCTTCCAGATCAAAAAACAGCACTTTTATTTTAATCCGGACAGTCATTTCCACCTGCAAAGTGGCGATATGCTGATTGTGTTAGGGCGCGAATACAGCATCAGTCATCTGCGCGACCAGGTCGAGCAGAGCAAGTTAATGCATTAATCGCTTATGAGAAAAAATATTCTAGTCTTCGGCTTTAATCGCATCTCGGTCGAGGCATTACAACGTATGGACGGCGACGCACTGGATATAACTGTAGTGGATCATGACAAGGAACGCCTGCAATTGGCCGCTGAGCATGGTTTCCACACGGTCTGTATCGATTACCGTAACGATGATGATTTAAAAAGCCTGGGTATCGGCTCTCAGGTCGACACCCTGTTTTGCTTTTTTCAGGAAGACAGTGAAAATGTGTTTTTGACCTTGTCTGCACGAGCGCTGGACCCCGATGTTAAAATCATTGCTATCGTAGAAGAAGGTGAGTCGGGTGAGAAGCTGGTTGCTGCTGGAGCCAACAAGATTATTGACACCTACCAGATATGCGGGCGAAAAATTTTTGAACTGGTAAAAAAACCGGAAATCACACAGATCATTGACCAAACCGTTTTTGGACGGCATGATTTACACATTGCTGAAGTCTGCATACCGGAGCACAGCAAACTTGAAGACACATACAGCAGTCATCTTGGCCTGAATCAACGATTCAACCTGGTGCTTATCGGCATCGTAGACAAGGAGCTGGGAGATGACCTGTTTTTCACTACAGGCGAACGGGATCATCTGCTGAATGCAGGTGATATTCTGGTGATATTGGGTACGTCCCGCGAAATTAGGGCATTTAAAAATGACGTTGCAAAAAATCTTGTTGAAAATTAGATTTAACCCCCGCACCTGGTTTTTTCTGGGATTCCTCAGCTGCTTTGCCATGCTCGCCATCGGTGCGTACTTTCAATTTGTTGAAGAACTGGAGCCCTGCCCGCTGTGTATCTCGCAGCGCATTTTTATCCTGGCCACCGGCATCGTGATGCTGGCCGCCGCCATTCATAATCCACAGGATAAAGGGCGCCACATTTATGCCATCGCAGGCGCGATGGTTGCGTTTCTAGGCGCGTGTGTCTCCACCCGCCATGTCTGGTTACAAAACCTGCCGCCCGAAGACGTACCGGAATGCAGCCCGGGGTTGTCTTATGTGTTTGAGCATTTCCCGCTGACTGAAACCCTGAAATTAATGTTTAATGGCACAGGCGAATGCGCCGATGTATTATGGACGTTTCTTGGCTTGAGCATACCCGGCTGGACACTGGTCGCTTTTCTTGGACTCGCCACGATAAGTTTATTACAATTCTGGAATCACAACGACTTAAGCCCCCGAACTCTTGAAAATGAATAAAGCGACTCTGTTGTACTGTATTTCTCTGCTGCTGCCCCCTGCCGTCTATGCTGACCCGCCAATCACAGACAGTTTGATTGAGGCTGCCATTAATGGTGAGCATCGCAGTCAGGTGAACAAGCAGCGTGACATCTATCGCCACCCGCAGGAAACGCTCAAGTTTTTTGCTATTGATGAATACATGACCATTGTGGAAATCTGGCCTGGAGGAGGCTGGTACACAGATATTTTGGCCCCCCTGTTAAAAGATTACGGCACACTGTACGCCGCCCATTTTGCGGCAGATAGCGAGGTGCCCTATTTCCAGAAAAGCCTGGCCAACTTCAAGAACAAACTGGCATCCAATCCAGCAATCTACAAAAGCGTAAAACTCACCGAACTGCAGCCCCCTGCCAAACTGGAGATTGCCCCCCCAGGATCAGCCGACCGCGTGTTAACCTTCCGTAACGTGCATAACTGGATGAAAGCCGGCCAGGCAGAAGCTGTCTTTGCCGCCATGTACAACGCCCTGCGTGTAGGCGGTTTGCTGGGCGTGGTGGAACACCGCATGCCCCAAAATGCCGTATTTGATCCACTGGCAAAATCCGGCTATGTACACGAAAACTATGTCATCAAACTGGCGGAAAATGCCGGTTTTAAGCTACTGGACACATCAGAAATCAACGCCAACCCCAAAGACACAGGCAACCATCCCAAAGGCGTTTGGACCTTACCCCCCAGCCTGCGTCTTAAAGATCAGCAGCAAAAATATATTGCCATCGGCGAAAGTGACCGCATGACCTTGAAATTCATCAAACCCAAGCCAACCAAATAAATCATTTCGACAGCACATCATTCACAGACAGGCGGAAAAAAATGGACGATTTTAACTAACCCTCAACTCTCTGATTATCCTCTTATGAACAACAAACCGCACATCCTGATCGTTGATGACATTGTTGATAACATCCAGGTCGCCATGAATATTTTGCGCGAGGATAATTATGATTTTTCCTTTGCCACCAAAGGTGATGAAGCCCTGGAATTGCTCCAGGGGAATCCTACCCGTTACGACTTGATTCTGCTCGACATCATGATGCCCTCAGTGAATGGTTTTGAAGTCTGCAATCAAATCAAATCGCAGCCATTAACCCGTCAAATCCCGATCATATTTTTAACCGCCAAAGTTGACATCGACTCGATCAGCAAAGGTTTTTCGCTGGGTGCGGTGGATTACATCACCAAACCGTTTCATGCTGATGAGCTGCTGGCCAGAGTACGCAATCACCTCAACCTGTATCGAGCCAACCTGTTGCTGCAAGAACACAATCTCGCGCTGGAAACCAAGATTCGCTACGAACACAACCGTCTGTTAACAGAACTGGAAAACAACCAGAAAGAAATCATCTATATCCTGACAGAATTAATGGAATCCACCTCGGATGAAACCGGCAAGCATATTCATCGAATTGCCGAATTATCATCTTTACTCGCTCACTTGCACCCATCCATGACGGCTGAAGATGCGGATGTCCTCTACCATGCCTCCCCGATGCATGACATAGGCAAAATAAAAATTCCCCACCATATTTTGCACAAACAGGGCAAACTGGATACCGACGAGTTTGACATCATGAAAACGCATACGATATTGGCCTTTAACTTACTCAACAGTTCGAATCGTAAGTTTATGAACGCGGCTGCCATTATTGCACATGAACACCATGAACGATGGGATGGCAAAGGGTACCCGCGCAACATAAAAGGAAATGAAATTCATTTATACGGACGCATCGTCGCGCTCGCCGATGTTTTTGATGCGTTAACCCATACCCGCTGTTACAAACCCGCCTGGCCTGTCGATAAAGCACTGGACTATATACAACAGCAACGCGGCCAACATTTTGATCCCGAACTGGTCGATCTCTTCTTTCACCATGTGGATAAATTTACCGACATCCTGGATGCAGAGTAAGCGCTTGTGACGTTATGCTTGTAACATTTAGCGTACACATGTGTAACGATTGTACTGCTCGTGCCCGCAACCTCTGCTCCTCAACGTCTCTATTTCTTTACTTCTTTTTATTTGCCACCTGTCTTTTTTTAACAAGTGCGCCTCGCGCCGCGATAGCCTCCCAAGCCTTGACTGCTGAGCAACAGGCCTGGATTAGCAAGTCCCCGGTCATTAAGGTTGGCGGCAGCCCAGACTGGATGCCATTCAACTTCAGCGACAAAAACGGCATCCACCAGGGCATCGCCAGAGACTATCTTGACCTGATCAGCAAAAAAACAGGACTTCAATTTGAATATTCCATCGCCCGATGGGAAGAAAATCTACACCGCATTAAGCAGCGCAAAATTGATGTATTACCTGCGGTGTATTTCACCAAAGAGCGTAGCCAGTTTCTTAACTTTTCAATGCCTTATTTTGAGATGCTGGATTATTTTTGTGTACGCGATGATCTGCGTGTTGAAACCCTCGCCGATCTTAACGACAAACGTGTTGCGCTACCCAAAGGCTATGCCCACATCGGGTTTATTCAACAACATTTCCCTGCCCTTAAAATTGTATTGGTGGACAGCTTCAGCGCAGCGCTTGATGCCGTTCTGGAAAACCGCGCAGATCTTTTGTACGACACCTATGGCTCATTAATTTATACCTTGCGTGAACAAGGCATCAATTCGATTATTCCGTTCAAATCCACGCGCCACCTGGGAGAGCGACATATTTACTTCGCCACGCGAAAAGACTGGCCACAACTGGCGAAGATTATTGATGCAGGACTTAAGCAAGTCAGCGCTTTGGAAAAACAGGCCATTGCTGAAAAATGGTTAGGCAGTTCACGAAATATGGTGCTGGAATTAAGCAACGATGAACGTCTGTGGATTAAACGCAACCCCATCGTCAAATATGGCGCAGAAAGAGATTGGGCCCCTTACGATTTTGTCGACAACCAAGGACGTCACACAGGCATTTCGAAGCATTTCCTTGATGAAATCAGCAAGTTAACCGGGTTGAAATTTCAACCGTTCATTGCCAACTGGAACACATTATTGCAACAACTAAAGACGGGGCAACTGGATTTGCTGCCTGCCATTTATTATACCGAGGAAAGATCACGCGTCCTGCTATTTACCGAACCTTATCAATCCATGATGGATTACATCTTCACCCATGACGACTATCTTGACGAAAATAACACCTTCTCACTCAATGGCAAAACCGTCGCCATTCCCAAAGGGTATTCAAATATAGACTATCTGCGCGAGCATTATCCTCAATTAAGCATTATGACCGTTGACAATCTAATGACTGCCATTGAAAAGCTCATAGAAAAAAAGGCAGATGTCATTGTTGAATCTTATCCGGTTGTTAATTATCTGTTAAACAAACATAATATCGCCCCGATTCAACCGCTTGCGGCGCTGAATCCTGGACACTCCCAACAGCTTTATATGGCGGTGAATAATCATCAACAGCACTTGCACAGCATTATCAATAAAGCGTTGCGCTCAATGAATGAATCACAAAAACGCAGCATAATTAACAAATGGAAAATCCTCCCCGTTAAAACACAAACCAGGCTGCTAAAATTTACGCCCGCAGAACAACAATGGCTGAACAACCATCCCGTCATCAATCTGGGCAGTGAATCAAACTGGCCGCCTTTCGAATTTACCGATAACACAGGTCAGCATAAAGGACTATCTATTGATGTCGCTCGCTTGCTGGAAAAAAAACTGGGCATCAAATTTAACATCATTGAAGAGTACAGCTGGAATGAAACGCTGACCAAATTACGCCACAAGGAAATTGATGTCGTGGGCAGCATCGTCAAAACACCAGAGCGTTTAACCGGCATGGCGTTCACTGATGCGTATATTGCTCCGCCTACGGTCGTTTATACGCGTAAAGATGCTCCGCCACTTCAATCAATGACTGATCTGCAAGGAAAAAAAATTGCTATTGAAAATGGCTATTACCTGCACGAAAAACTGCGTAATGACTTCTCCGAACTTGATCTGCATGTGGTTGATGATACGGCCACTGCGCTAAAAGCGGTATCTTACGGACTGGCGGATGCCTATCTCGGCAATCAAGGTGCCTCCAACTGGCTGATTGAACAAAATGCCTTAACCAATCTACACATCGCCATGGGGGCCAATTTTGGGCGGGCGGATCTACGGTTTGCTGTGCGAAAGGACTGGCCACAATTACAATCATTAATAAATAAAGCACTGCACTCGATATCCAACGAAGAATTTCTTGGCATCAGACGAAAATGGCTGGGCCTGGAAAGCAAACAGAATAAGCTTGAATTAAGCTCATCGGAAAGAAACTGGCTGCGCCAGCATAACAAGCTTCGTTTTGCCGGCGACCCCAATTGGCTACCATATGAAGCTATCGATAAAAACGGCAATTATATCGGCATTGTGGCTGAATATTTACATCTGATTAAAGAAGAGCTGGGGTTGGATATCGAATATATCAATACCCGTACCTGGTCTGAAACTGTCGCAAAATTCCAAAAAGGTGAAATCGACATGATTTCAGAAACGATTGACACGCCGTTACAGGGCACTTTTACCCGTCCCTATCTGCGCAGCCCTATCGTCATCGTCATGAACAAAGACCAGGATTATGTAGAGTCAATTACTCAGATCTATCATCAAAAACTTGCCCTCATCAAGAATTACGGTTATGTCTCCTCAATAAAATCACGTTTCCCACGAATAGAATTTGTTGAAGTCAACGATATTCAGGAAGGTTTGACGGCGGTTTCCACAGGCAAAATTGATGCCTTGCTCGCCACCCTTGCCCAGGCCAGTTACCATATCGCTGATCTTGGCATCAACAATATTCGCATTGTTGGTAAAACGCAGTTTTCTACCGAATTGGCATTTGGTCTTAATCAGAAATATGCCCCACTTGCCGACCTGATTAATCGCGCATTGGATCAGATCAGCCTGACTGAAAAGCAAAAAATAAAAGATAACTGGAGTAAACAAAAATTTGTCACTACATTTGATTATCAATTGATTATGCAAATTGTGGCCGGATTTTTGTTTGTACTCGCCATCTTTATTTTCTGGACGGTGCAATTATCACGAGAAATACGCCGCAGAAAGGTGGTTGAAGAGCAAACCCAAATGCTGATCGATAATATTCCATTACACATCATAGTCACCAACCTCCAGGGAGAAATACTTTCGGCCAATCCGCAAGCCTTGCAGGATTTTAAGGTTGATGTTACGGATATCAATCAATATCGTATGGAAGATTTTTATCAAAATAAAACAGATCGTCACCACCTCATTTCAGAAATACGTCAACAGGGGAAAATTGAGCAAAAAATCATACCGTTCAAAAAATTAAATGGCGAGATTCGCTCCATGATGATTTCTGTCATGCCCATCAATTATCATAATATAGATGCACTGCTGACCATTGCCGTCGATATGACACGCCGGGTGGAAATCGAAAACGCATTGAATACCGCCAAAGAAAACGCTGAAGCATCAAACCGTGCGAAGTCCTCCTTTCTGGCCAACATGAGTCATGAAATTCGAACACCTATGAATGCAATTATCGGCTTTACCGATTTACTGAGTGAGCAGATCCAGGATCCGCGCCTGAAAAGTTATGTCAATACCATTCAATCGGCCGGTAAAAACCTGCTTGCCATCATCAACGACATTCTTGACCTGTCCAAGATTGAAGCTGGCAAACTGGACATCCAGAAAACCGTCTGCAACCCCCATGATGTATTTGCCGAAATGGGGGAGATTTTCATGATAAAAATACGTGAAAAGAACCTTGATTTCATCATGGATGTTGATCCAAACATCCCGGACAACCTGCTGCTGGATGCCACCCGACTACGTCAGATATTACTTAACTTGATCGGCAATGCGGTTAAGTTTACGGATAACGGCTTCATCCGCTTGATAGCCCGCACCGTCAATGAAGACCAGATTAGAAGCAAACTGGATTTAATTATAGAGGTTGAAGACAGCGGGGTCGGCGTCTCCATTGAACACCAACAACGAATTTTTCAGGAATTTGAACAGCCCCAGGAACAGGACTTTAAAAAATACGGCGGTACGGGGCTGGGGTTAACAATCAGCCGTCGGTTAACAAAAATGATGGGCGGGGAACTCTCGTTAACAAGCGAGCTTAATCAAGGTTCGACATTTAGCCTGCATTTGGCTCAGGTCGATATTGCTCCTGTGGCAAATAACCATTTACCCAGCGCGCAAGATTTCAACTATGAAGTGGCCTTTCATAATGCAAAAATATTGGTCGTAGATGATGTGGCCGACAATCGTAAATTAATCAGCGAAATTTTTAAACATTCAAATCTTCAAATCACCCAGGCAGAAAATGGCTTACAGGCCGTTGAGCAGGTAAAGCAGCAGACATTTGATCTCATTTTAATGGATTTGCGTATGCCGGAGATGGACGGCTACGAAGCGACATCAATAATCAAAACTCAAACAGATACGCCAGTGATCGCACTCACAGCCTCGGTGATGAAAGATGAACATGATCGACTCAAAAGCAATGACTTTCAAGGCTATTTGCAAAAACCCGTCTTAAAAAAGAAACTCATCTCCGAAATGGCTAGATTTCTTCCCTACGAAAAAAAGCTGATGTCGCAAGAAACCATTCCAAACATTATGTTGAGTCAGTCAGAACAATTCAACCTTGAGCTGATTATGAATGATCTGCAACAACTCCTCCGCCAGTGTCAGCAATTAAAAAAACATAATCAAATCTCAGAATTTCAACTGTTTTCTACCCGCATTTCCCAATTGGCCAATCTGCACCCCATCTCCATATTAAGTGACTATGCAAACGAATTGAAGGACAACCTCGATAGTTATAATATTGCTGCACTTCGTCGTGATATTAACTACTTCCCCGAACTGGTTGAAAAACTCGCCACTCTCAAACAATTCTGACAATTACTGCTTCTTGTTTTTGTCTCCCTTCCCGTAAAGCAAATGTTAATGGTAGAATCAGGCGTTTTATATAACTAATTGATTAATGCGGATAATCAGGGGGCTAACCCATCTGGAGCCATTACAAAATGGCTGTGTTTTGACGATTGGGAACTTTGATGGTTTGCATCTGGGGCACCGTACCGTTATTCAACGCCTGGCGGAACATGGAAAAACGCTTGATTTACCTGTCGTTGTTTTGTTATTTGAGCCCCAGCCGCTGGAATATTTTCTGGCAGAAAACGCACCTGCACGATTAACCCGGTTACGGGAAAAAGTTATTCAGTTGCTTGCTCTGCCCGTTGATCAATTGGTGGTTTTAAAATTCAACCGTCAACTGGCTGATTTTAAAGCAGAACGTTTTATAGAACATATCCTGATCAAGAAACTGAACGTAAAGCACCTGGTCATTGGTGATGACTTTCATTTCGGCAAGACAAGACGGGGAAACTTTTCCATGTTGCAGGAAGCCGGAAAGATATTTGGATTCCGCGTGGAAGATACGCGCTCTATCATCCAGAATGAGCAGCGTATCAGCAGCACGCTGATTCGTGATGCTTTGGGTGCAGGTGACCTGAACTCAGCCGCATCCATGCTGGGACGGGATTATTCGGTATGTGGCCGGGTGGCACATGGCGATAAACGCGGTCGTCTGCTGGGGTTCCCGACGGCCAATATCGAGATGTTCAGAAAAAACACACCCATTGTTGGCGTCTATGCTGTCACTGTCACCGGCATCGATGACAATACCTACAATGGCGTTGCCAATGTAGGCACACGCCCTACTGTAGATGGCAGTGCAAAAGTCATCCTGGAAACACATTTATTTGATTTTAACCGGGACATTTACGGGCATTACGTAGACGTACATTTTAAACAGAAAATACGCAATGAAGTGCGCTTTCAATCGCTGGAAAATTTAAAAAGTCAGATACATTTAGACATACAAGAAGCTAAAAAAATTTTTGCTGAATTACAACAATAAAACAAACGATGGACTACAAAAAGACGCTAAACCTGCCTAAAACGGACTTTCCGATGAAAGGCAACCTGGCTCAACGTGAGCCGGAACGCCTGAAACAATGGAATGAAGCCGATCTTTACGGACACATTCGCCAACAATGTGCAGACCGACCGAAATTCATCCTGCATGATGGCCCCCCTTATGCCAATGGTGCGATTCATATTGGCCATGCGGTAAATAAAATTCTCAAGGACATGATCGTCAAATCCAAAACCCTGAGCGGTTTTGATGCGCCTTATGTGCCCGGCTGGGATTGTCACGGCCTGCCGATTGAATTGATGGTCGAGAAAAAAGTCGGCAAAGCAGGTGTCAAGATATCCCCTGCTGAATTCCGCAAGGAATGCCGTAAATATGCCGGCAAGCAAGTCAATATGCAGCGTGACGAGTTTATTCGTCTGGGCGTTCTGGGCGAGTGGGATAACCCGTATCTGACCATGGACTTTGCGTTTGAAGCCGACATCATCCGCGCGTTGGGTAAAATTGCCAAAAAAGGCCATCTCAGCAAAGGCGCCAAGCCGGTGCATTGGTGTACTGATTGTGGCTCGGCATTGGCGGAAGCTGAAGTCGAATACGAAAACAAACACTCTCCGGCGATTGACGTACGTTTCAAAGTACTGGATGACAAAGCGCTGATGGATGCCTGCCACCACGTACCTGAACATTACGGCGAAGGCGATTTGTCTATCGTCATCTGGACGACAACGCCGTGGACACTTCCGGCGAACCAGGCCGTCGCACTGAACCCGGAACTGGAATATGCCGTTGTCCAATGCAGCAAGGATGGGCAATCCGAACGCCTGCTGATTGCAGAAGTGCTGTTGAAAGACGCAATGTCCCGTTACGACATCAGTGATTACAAGGTCATCGCCTATTGCAAAGGCGCGGCGTTGGAAAAACTGTTATTACAGCACCCATTTTATGACCGTCAGATCCCAGTGATCCTGGGTGATCATGTCACCGTTGATGCGGGTACCGGTGCGGTACATACTGCGCCCGGCCATGGCCAGGAAGACTATGCGATCGGTATGAAATACGATTTACCAGTGGACAACCCGGTCGGCGCTAACGGTGTGTTCCTGCCGACTACCGAGTTTTTCGCCGGAGAGCATGTATTCAATGCCAATGAGCATGTGCTTGAGGTTTTGAAAGAACGTGGCAAGCTGGTACACCACGAAGCTTTGTTGCACAGCTATCCACATTGCTGGCGCCATAAAACCCCGATTATCTTCCGCGCGACGGCACAATGGTTCATCGCGATGAACCAGGCGAAACTGCGCGAAACCGCATTAGGTGAAGTGAAAAAAATCGAATGGATTCCCGACTGGGGCCAGGCGCGTATCGAAAGCATGATGGAAAACCGGCCGGACTGGTGCATTTCCCGCCAGCGTACCTGGGGTGTACCTATTGCATTTTTCGTGCATAAAGAAACCGCCGAATTGCATCCACGGACTGAAGAGCTGATCGAGCAGGTCGCGCAACACGTCGAACAACAAGGCATCGATGCCTGGTTTGAACTGGAAGCCACTAAGCTGATTGGCGATGATGCCGAACATTATGAAAAAGTTCAGGACACCCTGGATGTCTGGTTTGACTCTGGCGTGACTCACGCCTGCGTGTTAAATCGGCGCGATTATCTTGGTTTTCCTGCTGATTTGTATCTGGAAGGTTCCGATCAACACCGTGGCTGGTTTCAATCCTCTTTGTTGGCTTCTAGCGCCATGAATGATAATGCTCCCTATAAAGCGGTGTTGACGCACGGCTTTACTGTCGATGCGGAAGGTAAAAAAATGTCCAAGTCGCGCGGAAATGTGATCGCGCCACAAACCGTCATGAAAAACCTAGGTGCAGATGTATTGCGCCTGTGGGTAGCTTCCACCGATTATCGCGGTGAAATGAATGTCTCTGACGAGATCCTGAAACGCGCCTCAGACGGGTATCGCCGCCTGCGTAATACCGCACGTTTTCTGTTATCCAATCTGGATGGATTTGAGCCCGCGCAACATCTGGTAGGCAAAGATGACATGCTGGCACTGGACCGCTGGGTAGTTGATCGCGCCTATCACTTGCAACAACTGGTGATTGAAGCAGCCAACAGCTATCAATTCCAGACCATTTACCAGAAAATGCATCATTTCTGCGCCATTGAGCTGGGTGGGTTCTATCTGGATATTGTCAAAGACCGTCAATACACTGCCAAGGCAGATGGCCTGGCACGTCGCTCGGCACAAACGGCAATGTACCATGTTGTCGAGGCCTTAAGCCGCTGGCTGGCGCCCATCATCAGCTACACGGCGGATGAAATCTGGCAATATATTCCGGGTGAACGCAGCACTTCAGTGTTTCTTGAAACGTGGTATGAAGGACTTTACCCGCTGGATGAGAACACCGAATTCACCCTGGATACCTGGGCAAAGGTGACTGAAGCACGTAGTGCTGTCAGCAAAGAAACCGAGCGTTTGCGTAACGAAGGTGTTATCGGTGCATCACTGAATGCTGAAGTCGTCTTGTATTGTAATGAGAATTACTTAAGCGAACTGGGCAAACTGGAAAGTGAATTACACTTTGCGTTTATCACTTCAGCAGCTTCAATCAAGCCAGTAGCTGAAGCGCCGAAGGGTGCATTGAGCACCAGCCTGGAAGGTTTGAAAATCAAAGTCACCGCTTCCGAACATGAAAAATGTGTACGTTGCTGGCATCAACGTGAAGATGTCGGACAACATACCGACCACCCTGAACTGTGTGGACGCTGTGTTGAAAATGTGGCTGGCGATGGCGAAATCCGCAAATTTGCTTAGCGATATTCTTTCTTACCCTGCCCTCTCTCCAACGGGAAGAGGGCTCTTCAATGAGACCCCCCATGTTGAAATGGTTATGGCTGTCCTTAGCCGCATTAATTCTCGATCAGATGACCAAACTGGCGATTGTAGACAGTATGACCCTGCATCAATCCATTCCGGTTACATCCTTTTTTAGCCTGACCTATGTGCATAATACCGGAGCTGCATTCAGCCTGCTGAGTGATGCCGGTGGCTGGCAGCGCTGGCTGTTTTCCGGTCTGGCGGCTGTAGTCAGTGTGGTGATGGTCGTCTGGATCAGTCGCCTGCAAAAACACGAAACCTTGCTGGCGGTTTCATTATCCCTGGTGCTGGGCGGCGCCATTGGTAATCTTTTCGACCGCGTGGCCTATGGTTACGTGATTGATTTTCTGGATGTCTATTATCAGGACATGCACTGGCCAGCATTCAATATTGCTGACTCAGCCATTTGTATCGGCGTTTTTTTGATGTTACTGGAAAGCTTTGGGATTGGGAAAGAAGACGAAAGCTAAATGGATTAGCTTTGATTTAAACTAATGGAGTATAAAAAAGGCAGCTAAAGCTGCCTTTTTTCGACGATGAATCGCCTTAAGGATAGATCACCTTAGGTTCGAAATATGCTGCCGGGTATTTTGGATCAAATACCACTTTTCTTTTTCTTTTCATTGTTGATTTAGAGGATTGCTTAACCGCATCCTTATCAATGTATATGACTTTTGGCTCAAAATAAGACGCCGGATATTCACTGTCTCTTGATCCAGCAGATACATTCATTGCCCCTAAAAGCAGGCCAGTCGCGGCCACTCCCATCACCACTTTCTTGTTCATTAATCTATAAACCTCTTTGTACTGTGTTGTTATTTGTTTGATACTCCTCAATTGAGGAGTATCAAATATTTGCAGGTCTTTGACAAGTTCTTCTCACAAATAATCCAAATTTTAAAGGCTATCAGGATAAAAATAATTGAAGCGAAAAATTGAAAAAAATCAGGCCATTTTTGAAAATCCGAGGCGAATAGCCAACTATTTAACTAGGGTTTTCGGTATTACAGTCACTTTCAGCGGTTTTAGCCGATTTATTTTTTACCAGACAAACGCCTATATTTTGTGATAAATATCGGCACCTTCTTCCCGGAATTGCTGCGACTTTTCATCCATTCCTTTTTGCAAGGCCTCTTTTTCCTCAACGCCTTTTTCCGCAGCATAATCACGCACATCCTGCGAAATTTTCATCGAACAGAAATGCGGCCCGCACATGGAGCAGAAATGCGCCACTTTCGCCGATTCTTTCGGCAGGGTTTCATCATGGAATGAACGCGCCTTTTCCGGATCCAGCGCAATATTGAATTGGTCTTCCCAGCGGAATTCAAAACGCGCCTTAGACATCGCGTTATCACGCGCCTGAGCCGCCGGATGGCCTTTCGCCAGATCTGCAGCATGGGCTGCTACTTTATAGGTCACGATGCCCTCACGTACATCTTCCTTGTTTGGTAATCCCAGATGTTCTTTCTGGGTGACGTAGCATAACATCGCACAACCATACCAGCCGATATTCGCTGCACCTATCGCAGACGTGATGTGGTCATAGCCTGGAGCAATGTCAGTGGTCAGTGGACCTAAGGTATAGAAAGGCGCTTCGTGACAATCTTCCAGCTGTTTTTCCATATTGATTTTAACCATGTGTAATGGCACATGTCCCGGCCCTTCAATCATGGTTTGTACATCATGCTTCCAGGCGATATTGGTCAGCTCCCCCAGTGTTTCCAGTTCTCCAAACTGGGCTTCATCATTGGCATCGTAAATTGAGCCGGGGCGTAAACCGTCACCCAGCGAGAACGACACATCGTAAGCCTTCATGATCTCGCAGATGTCTTCAAAATTAGTGTACAAAAAGCTTTCTGTATGATGTGCCAGACACCATTTCGCCATAATCGAACCACCGCGCGATACGATGCCGGTCAGACGTTTTGCCGTCAGCGGTACGTGTTGCAAACGCACGCCAGCATGGATGGTGAAATAATCTACCCCCTGCTCGGCCTGTTCAATCAAGGTGTCGCGGAAGATGTCCCAGGTCAGCTCTTCGGCCTTACCATCGACTTTTTCCAATGCCTGATAAATGGGTACTGTTCCGATAGGTACCGGAGAATTACGTAGAATCCATTCACGGGTTTCATGAATATTCTTACCGGTAGACAAATCCATAATCGTGTCTGCACCCCAGCGAATACCCCACAACATTTTTTCTACTTCTTCTTCGATAGATGACGTGACCGCTGAATTACCCAGATTCCCGTTAATTTTCACCAGAAAATTACGCCCTATAATCATCGGTTCCAGTTCCGGGTGATTAATATTTGCCGGGATGATGGCCCGGCCACGCGCTACTTCATCACGCACAAATTCGGGGGTAATCACCTCAGGAATGGATGCACCAAAGGACTGCCCCGGATGCTGGCCTTTCAGGTATTCACGCATTTCTGCCATATTCTGATTTTCGCGAATAGCGATATATTCCATTTCCGGCGTGATGATCCCTTTACGGGCATAGTGCATCTGCGACACATTGGCCCCGCTTTTTGCTTTGCGCGGCTGGCTGATATGCTCAAAACGCAGGTTTGCCGTATTCGAGTCATTTAAACGTTCCTGACCAAAGTCAGAACTTGGCCCGGACAGCAGCTCCGTATCGGCGCGCTTTTCAATCCAGTTGCCACGTATAGAACCCAAGCCTTTATGCAGGTCTACCGCGACATTGGGGTCGGTATACACGCCCGAGGTGTCATACACAAATAATGGGGGATTTTTTTCTGCGCCGAAATGGGCAGGCGTATCTGACAACGTGATTTTACGCATCGGCACCTGAATATCCGGACGGCTGCCCTCTATATATATTTTTTCCGATGCGGGATAGGAATCTATTTTTATGCTGCTACCGCTCTCGGTAGCTATATCTTTACGGACAGCGCTCATGCTTATCTCCAAAATCAATAAAACTCAAGCGCAGGGAAGGCAGATGGCTTCCCTACGCCGGCATTAACCGGTTCAGGTTCAAAGGGTTTATCTCAGCTTTCCGATATGCGGAAAACACCCCCAGCCTTGCGGATAACTATCTAATTTAATGAAAATGGATACGTATTGCAAGCTGATAACGAATGTGATCAGTAAATGATGATTAGCTGCTTATTGAAAAACGTGATGAGCACCGTCAAGACAAGGCCATAGTGATGAAAAAGCGCCGTTTACTTGAGGTTAATGAGTATTTTGAGCCATTTTTTACGCCGCATTGGCAAGCGCAATAATTTTTCAACAACCTGCTAGGTTAATTCAAAAACTGTCCGTCCCTGGACCAGCGTTCGCATGACGCGCCCAGTCATCTGATCGCCCCAGAAAGGTGTGTTCTGACCGCTGCTTAGCCAGTTTTGGGCATTTATCTGCCACGGGTATTGAGCGTTAAAAATACAGATGTCTGCATCCGCACCTGCCACCAATCGCCCTTTATTTAACCCTAGAATATCTGCTGGTTGATAGGTAATCGCCGCAAGCCCAGAGGTCATTGACACATCATTTTCCTCACAAAACTTCAACATTAAAGGCAATAATGTCTCCAATGCAGAAATGCCTGGCTCCGTTTCTTGAAATGCCCCCAGCTTTGCATCGACATCCTGTGGTTGATGATCGGAACACACGGCATGGATCGTCCCGTCAATCAGCCCTTGCACCAGCATTTCTTTATCTTGCTCACTTCTGAAAGGCGGCAAGACATGAAAACTACTATCAAAAGGGCGCATCTGTTCTTCTGTCAATAACAACTGATGCATGGCTACATCTGCAGTCACTTTAGCGCCATATTTGACTGCTTCCTGAATTTTGATAACCGATCCTCGACAGCTCAATCGGCTGAAATGAACCCGACACCCCGTCAATTCGGCTAATTCAAGACATTGGGCAACGGCCACAGTTTCTGCTGCACCGGGAATCCCTGGCAAGCCATATTGACTGGCAACCACCCCTTCATGGGCACAACCACCAAGGCTGAGTGACGATTCATTCGGATGAAAAATCATCAACAACCCATGACTATCCGCATACTCCATCGCTCGTCGCAACACCTGCAAGTCATCAATAAATGCATCGGCATTACTGACTGCAACACACCCTGCCTGTTTAAGCGTAAACATAGAACTCAGCTGTTTTCCAGCCAGGCGCTGGGTCATCGCTGCCAATGGAAAAACATGAGCGCCAGCGGCCATCTCAGCCTTGTCCTTGACATACTCGACTACGGCAGGTGTATCAATGACCGGATGCGTATCCGGTGGCAAACACAACGATGTCACCCCCCCTGCTACGGCAGCGCGAGTTTCTGATTCGATGGTGCCTTTGCGGGTATACCCAGGCTCTCTCAGGCGTACACTCAAATCGACAAAACCAGGACTGACGACACAATCCTGAGCATCAATTTCCTCGTCTGCCTTGAAATCAGCACGCTCTTGAATCACTGCAACGACTTTTCCATCTTCAATATAGACCGGGCCAATGGCATCCAGCTTGGTTGCAGGGTCTATCACTCGACCATTTTTTATCAGTACCCTGCTCATACTAACCGCCACTTTGCATTGCCAAAGCCATGATTGCCATCCGAATGGCGACCCCATTACTGACTTGTTGCAGAATGACTGATTGCTCTCCGTCTGCAACAGATGACTCAATTTCAATGCCACGATTAATTGGCCCGGGATGCATCACGATGGCATCCGGTCTGGCAAACTTTAATTTTTCCTGGGTCAGACCAAAGCACTTAAAATACTCGTTCTCACTCGGTAACAATGCAGAATTCATACGTTCCCTCTGCAATCTCAACATCATGACAACATCAACACCTTCCAGGCCTTGCTGCATATCCTGATAGGGAACAACGCCAAGTTTTTCCACATTAACTGGCAACAAGGTTTTGGGCGCAATCACTCGAACTTCATTTACACCAAGGATATTTAACGCCTGAATCTGCGACCGAGCGACGCGCGAATGGAGAATATCCCCCACAATTGCAACCACCAGCCCTGCAAATTTTTTCTTATGCTGCCTGATGGTAAACATGTCCAGCATGGCCTGGGTTGGATGCGCATGACGCCCATCACCGGCATTAATCACGCTGATATTTGGGGCGCAGTTTTCTGCGATAAACTGAGCCGCCCCACTCAGCGCATGCCTGACCACAAACATATCGATATGCATGGCTTCCAGGTTGCGGATGGTATCCAGCAAACTTTCTCCTTTGGATGTTGCTGACGTGGAAATATTGATGTTCAACACGTCTGCGGACAAACGTGTCGCGGCCAGTTCGAATGTCGTCCGGGTGCGGGTGCTGTTTTCAAAAAACAGATTGGAAATGGTTTTGCCACGTAATAACGGCACTTTCTTGGAAGAGATGGTCGCCATTTCACTGTATGACTCTGCCGCATCAAGAATCTCGGTCAATATTGCACGACTAAAGCCTTCAATACTTAAAAAATGTTTGATTTTTCCATCTGAATTGAGCTGTAATTTGGCTGTCATCAATCAACTCGCCTCATACTGTTTGTGTTTCAATGCCAAGTGGATCAGGCCCAATCAGTTTAATTCGCTCCCCAGAACGCAATTTTAAATTAATACCACAACAATCCGGCCGCAAGGGAATCTGGCGACCATTTCGCTCGATGAGTACGGCAAAGAGTACCTGTTCAGGTCTGCCATAGTCGAATATTTCGTTCATGGCCGCCCTGGCTGTGCGTCCGGTAAAAAAAACATCATCGATCAGAATGATATTACGCCCCTCAACATGTGGAGGTAATTGGCTGGGCTTTATTTTGGGATTCATGCCAATCTGCGAAAAATCATCTCGATAAAAGGAAATGTCAAGCGTGCCCAAAGGCTCTTTGATTTTCAGGCGCTGATGCATGATTTCCGCGATCCACACACCTCCACTGTGCACACCTATCATTAACGGATCCAATATATGCCGGGTAATAATCTGCTGGCGAAGTTCGCTTTCGAGTTTATCCAGTAGACCGGGCAATTCGCTATTCTGAATAGTCATGTTGTCGATTGTTGATTAAGCCAGCTTTGTAAAATAAGCTGAGCCGCCAATTGATCCTGTACTTCCCATAATTTTCCTGCCCTCAGTTTCAGCTCATCATACAACATTTGCTTGGCTTCAAACGTTGAATAAGATTCATCCATTTGGTGAACAGGAAGATTATACCTCCCTTCCAGTTGTCGGCAGAATTTTAACATTTTTTGTGTTACCGGATTATCCGTACCGTCCAGTTGATGCGAGATACCGACGACCAAGCCCTCTGGCTGCCATTCTTGAATGAGTTTTGAAATACCTGCCCAATCAGGTTTGTGGTTGATTGCCCTCAGGGTTACTAAAGGACTGGCACTGCCAATTTCAGTCTGTCCAACCGCCACACCGATTTTCTTGTGGCCAAAGTCAAACCCCAGAAACGTGCCTTGATTTGATGCGGTCAGGACAAACTCCGTTATGCGTGTCCGGCTGGCGTGGTGAGTTGGTTGATATCGATACCTAATTGACTGGCTGCCGCCATCCAGCGCTGTTCAACCGGGGTACTATATATAATATTTTCTCCGCAAGGCGTATTCAACCAGGAATTACTGATGATTTCCTTTTCCAACTGACCGCTGCCCCACCCGGCATAACCCAGGGCAATTAAGTACCTGTCCGGGCCTTCGCCTGCGGCAATTGCTTCTAAAATATCGCGAGAACTGGTCAACGTGGTCGCTTCAGATGTTGTAATACTTGAATCCCAATTATTTGCCAAGGCGTTATGTATCACAAAGCCTCTTTCCTGTTGAACCGGGCCACCGGCATACACGGGTGTATTATTGACTTCTTCTGATAGCGACATAATGTTCATTTGTTCAAATATATCACTCAGTTTCAACCCTGAAGGTCGATTGATTACGATGCCCAAAGCCCCTTCTTCATTATGTTGACACATATAGGTCACGGTATGGCTGAAACTGGGGTCCTCCAGCGTAGGCATGGCAATCAGGAACTGGTCATTCAAATATTGATTCATTGTCATGGTATTTAATGTGTTGTCATGCCTGATTCATCAGAAAATTTCCAAACCCGGGTAATCACCAGCACATCCAGTTCCTGCAACAACTCACCCGGTAATGCAGCGAAGGGTGCACTTAATCTGACAATGCGCTTTGCGGCGTCATCCAGCGACTGGTCTCCAGAAGAACGGGTTATTCTGATATTGTAGATGCTGCCATCAGCCTTAATCCCTACATCCATTACCAGCGATCGGGACATTTTTTTGCTACGTGCAACTTCAGGATAGTTCATGTTACCTGTCCGTTCAACCTTGTTTTCCCAGTCTTTAATATACTGGGCAGCCACATATTTATGGGCGCTGACCTGGTTTACAAATTTAATTTTGCTAAGTTGAGAACTATTATCGGTCTGTCTGATTTGCTCACCTAATTGGGCAATTTGCTGGCGCAATGCTTCAGCCGTTAACTTGGGCCGATTTTGCTTGGTATTTAAGGTTTTATATTTATCACCCGCATCAATTTTTACCGGATTTGTAACCGTGGTGACTTTTTTTTCTACACTTTTAACCCGCTGACTGGTCTGTTGCTGAGATAACTGACTTTTTCTTCCCGTCGTCTGACTTGGCATGCGTTGCTGAGCAGGCTTGGGTTTCTTATCCTGCTTTCCGGCGGCGCGTTGATTTTCCTGCGCTAGGAAACGGGCATCTTTCGGCGTTTTCTTAACCGGTGTATTAGCAATTGTAATATCAATTGAACGACTTATTTTTTCAGGCTCAGGAAGACTGAAACTCATGCCTAACAACAGAAAGACATGAAGCAATACTGCCAAAAAAAGCGCAACCAGCAAATTGTCGGTTGAAGACACCGGGGATGAAGTATCCTGAAAATGCGTCATTTATATGTTGTGTTCGATAAAATCCATTAACTGAGCACAGATATTGATTGAAAACTGCTGCTCCAGTTCCTGCACACAGGTCGGACTGGTTACATTTATTTCGGTTAAATAGTCCCCAATCACATCAATCCCGACAAACACCAAGCCCTTGTCTTTTAACACAGGCGCGACTTGTTCGGCTAACCATCGATCTCGCGCAGTTAATTCACGGCCTTCTGCTTTGCCTCCTGCAGCCAGATTTCCTCTGGTTTCCCCTTGTGCAGGTATTCTGGCAAGTGCATAGGGAACAGGTTCCCCATTTATCAATAATATTCGTTTATCACCGTCCTTAATCTCTGGCAAATAACGTTGCGCCATAATAAAACGGCTTTCATGCCCGGTCATTAACTCAAGAATCACACTTAAGTTAGGATCTTCCTTTTTCACATGAAAAATTGAAGCTCCTCCCATCCCATCCAGCGGCTTTAAAATAATTTCATTATGCTCTGCCAGAAAATTTCTGACATTCTCTGCATTTCTGGTGACCAGTGTTGGCGCGCAACATTGAGGAAACCACGCGGTAAATAGCTTTTCATTTGCATCGCGCAAAGATTGCGGCTTATTGACAATCAGACAACCTGCCTGTTCTGCATGCTCAAGGATATAAGTCGCATAAATATATTCAGAATTGAAAGGAGGGTCTTTACGCATCAAGACAGCATCTAAATCAGCCAACTTGATCATTTCAGCCTCGGAGATAAAATCAAACCAGCCATCATGGTCTCGCTGCACGTTTAATTGGCGTGTACTGGCACAAGCTTCGCCATTTTGCAGACTCAAATCATTCATTTCCATATAATGCAGTTCCCAGCCTCTGGCCTGAGCCTCAAGTAGCATGGCAAAGCTCGTATCTTTTTTGATATTTATCGCGCTGATGGGATCCATCACAACCCCAAGTTTTATGGTCATTTTGCTTCCTGCTGCAGATGATCGGATAAGGATTATTTATCCATTCTACCAAATAATCGAACACACATTTTTATTTACCTGCCCACGAAAATTTGATATAAAGAGCGGCTAACTTTTTAGTCTTCAGTAATAGAGGTTATCATGTCCAAAATTTGTCAGGTAACGGGTAAGCGCCCTGTTACTGGAAATAATGTATCACATGCGCACAACAAAACCAGAAGACGCTTTAATCCTAATCTCCACTATCATAGATTTTGGGTAGAAAGCGAAAATCGCTGGGTTCGCCTGCGTGTATCGACTAAAGGTATGCGTGTTATCGATAAGAAAGGTATTGATGCGGTACTTTCTGAAATCCGTCAACGCGGCGAAAAAGTTTAAGAGGAACAACAATGCGCGATAAAATCAAACTGGTCTCAAGCGAAGGCAACGGTCATTTCTACACGACAACAAAAAACAAAAGAACCATGCCAGAGAAAATGGAAATCAAAAAGTATGACCCTGTTGCTCGTAAGCATGTAATTTACAAAGAAGCAAAAATCAAATAACTGGTTTTTTGCCTAAACTTTATTGACAGGCGGTTGAGAAAAAAAACACTCTCAACCGCCTGTCAATCTCCCGCCATAGCAGGCAGCCCACTACTTCTTATCTCCTCGAAACGCATCTAGAACGGATTTCATTTTTTCCATCTGCTTAAAAAGCATTTTATATTTTTTCATTAACTCTTCTTTTTCAGAAGCCAATCGAGCACATTTTTCTTCAAGCTCAGCAACTCTCGATTTCAATCCAGCAACATTCTGTTCGTCAGCCTCCCCAGAATCAATTGCAAGCTGTACTGCTGAAGATTCCGTTTGCCCCTCTTCTACCACTTCAGGCGCAAAAGCAGCGCCTGGCTGCTCCATCGCTTCGACTGAATCATTTCCAGAGTTATCCACAGACGCTTTCGCAAGATGATCCATCCCCCCTTGCAAAATGAAAGCTTCAATTTTGTTGCGCAATAATAAAAATGCAGCAGCCTCACTGGTGCTTCCATCATCACAAACCACTATCACCGATTGACTTTTATTAAACGTTTTCAAATACATGCGTAAAGAGAAAAAAGGCACATTGACACTGTTTTCCAAATGCCCTTTTTTAAATTCATCAACTGCTCGCACATCCAACAAAACAGCACCCTTACTCATTTTTTGATGCGCCAGATCCATATCAATAAAATTTAATGACGGCTCTTTAATCAACGTGATAAAGCTGTCTTTATTCAGGCGCAATAACGCTACGTCTGTTAATGCCTTTACTGTTACATTTCTGGGTAAACCAGAGAGCAACGCATCTTCTCCAAAGGTATCCTGGTTTTTTAATTCTGCGAGTTTTATCTCCTTAGCTGTCGGGCTGGGTTTTCTGGTAATCTCACACCGCCCGCTTTTAATCAGGTAATAAAAATCACCTTCATCGCCTTGTTCAATAATATTTGAACCCGCTTCGACTTTAATTGCTTCAAGCTCAATCAGTATGCGTTGCAGATTGGCTGGCGGAAGCGCCCTAAAAATGGGTGACTTGAGAAGCGTCGTCATCCAGTCATCATTTTCTTCAATCTCTTCTTCAACCATGGGTATATTATTCTCCTGTCCGTGATTTTCATCATCAGACTTAATTAACTCTCTATCCAAACGTAGATAGCGAATATCCGTTTCTGCAAGCGCATCAATTTTACGAGGCACCTGATGAGCAATTGGAAATTTTGCAGACTCCGATTTAGCCTCAATCGTTTCCACCTTATATTCCTCTGTCTGCAATGACACACTGCCTTGTAATATAAAAAACATGGCATCAACGCCTCCTCCTCTTTTAAAGAGAAAATGACCTGATTCCATGTCCTCGACCTGTATCAGGTCACAGAGTTCGTGAAACCGGCTTATCGCGATACGTGTTAAAGGTATCAACTGGCGTATAGCTTTCGCATCTTGAGAATCAGGATCAACCGGCATAATCAACGTTGGACAAATATATACATTAAAGTTTATAGCAAAATTAAGATAAGGTATGCTAAAAACAGCGCATATTGACAAGACAATACTAGAAGCAACAAAATCTGTGTAAATTCTAATGCAAAAAATGTTAAGCGGTAGCGTTAAACATTTCTGACTTTCAATTGTCCCACTTGCGTTAATTAATTTAAGGAAACAATGAATGATAAATATCTTTAACACTCGAGGTTTTTCAATTATTTCTTTATTTCTGGGATTAGCGCTGTGTACGCCTTCTCTGGCAGCAATTCCCAACGTTATCAATAACAAACCGCTGCCCTCCCTGGCGCCAGTCCTGGAAAGCAGCATGCCTGCCGTGGTTAACATCTCGACCACCACGGCGGTACGGGAAAACCCGATGCTAAACGACCCGTTTTTCAGACGTTTTTTTGATCTCCCTCAAAACAACCCCAGACGCCAGCAAAAAAACAGCCTCGGCTCAGGTGTGATTATCAATGCCAGAAAAGGCTATGTGGTGACCAACAACCATGTTATCCATAAAGCGGACAAAATCATGGTGACTCTCAGCGACGGCCGCCAATTCAATGCCAAAATTCTGGGTACCGACCCTGAAGCTGATGTTGCTGTCATTCAGATTCCTGCAGATAACCTCACCGCATTACAAGTGGCCGATTCCAATTCGCTAAAAGTCGGTGATTTTGCAATCGCCATCGGCAACCCGTTTGGCCTGGGCCATACGGTAACCTCTGGCATCATCAGCGCATTGGGCCGCAGTGGATTAGGCATTGAGGGTTATGAAGACTTTATCCAGACCGATGCCTCGATTAACCCGGGCAATTCCGGCGGCGCACTGGTTGACTTACGCGGCCACTTTATTGGCATGAATACCGCTATCATTGCACCTGGAGGCGGCAATGTCGGTATCGGCTTTGCTATACCATCCAATATGGTAATGACACTGGTTGAATCCCTGGTTACCCACGGCGAAGTCAGACGTGGCTTGCTGGGGGTTTCCACCCAGGATCTGACCCCGGAACTGGTCAAGGCATTTGATCTTAAAAACAGCCACGGAGCCATCATCAGCCGAGTGGAATCCTCATCTGCTGCTGCCAAAGCGGGACTGGAACCGGGTGACATCATCGTCACCATCAACGGTCGCAAAATCAAAAACAGCCATCAAATCCGCAACATGATCGGATTAATGAAAATTGGCGATGAAGTAGACATTAAAATCCTGCGCGGAGACAAGAAAAAAACCATCACCGCAGTCATCGGCAAACCACAGCGTCAACAACTTGCAGGTAAAAAACTTCATCGTACGTTAACAGGGACCGTTCTATCCAACTCCCAACGCGGACAGATTGAAGGTGTATTATTTGAACAAATCCAGGCCGGCTCATACGCATGGCGGTCTGGCCTGAGACCTGGCGACATCATTATTTCAGCCAATCGTTACCGCATCAAAAATCTGGACCAGTTACGCCAGGTGACCGACCAAAGACGCCCTTTGCTGATCAACATTCAACGTGGCAGCGAAGCATTTTTCCTGGTGCTGAAATAACATGACACACGCTGAATTTATACCGTTAAACCTGGCTGTACTCACCATTTCGGACACGCGCTCTGAACACGACGATGTGTCCGGTAACGCACTAAAAACACGCGCTGAGGATGCAGGGCATATCGTCCTCCACAAAGCCATTGTAAAAGATAATATTTACCACATTCGTGCCATGGTCTCACAATGGATCGCCGACGATGACATTCATGCTGTTATCACCACAGGTGGCACCGGCGTTACCGGCAGAGACGGTACCCCGGAAGCCGTCCAGCCATTACTGGATAAAACCCTGGACGGCTTTGGTGAAGTGTTTCGTATGCTGTCCTATCAGACCATCAAAACCTCTACCATCCAGTCACGCGCGCTTGCCGGTGTCGCCAATGGCACCTATATATTCTGCCTCCCTGGTTCATCCAACGCCTGCCGCACGGCATGGGATGACTTGATTCGCGATCAGCTGGACATTAGAACCAAACCGTGCAACCTGGTGCAATTAATGCCTCGCCTGAGGGAGGCCTGATGAAATCGCCTTTTCTTGCGCTTGCTGCATTTTGCGCCATGCTGGCTGTCTGCCTCGGCGCATTCGGTGCGCATGGCCTTAAGCACATTATTTCGCCGGAGATGCTGGCCGTATACAAAACCGGTGTGACCTATCACATGTGGCATGCATTGGGCCTGGCCTTTATCGCCCACTATCATGCTCAACAAAAAAGCACGTTATTAAACTATGCTGGGTGGCTCATGTTCTGTGGCATTATTCTGTTTTCCGGCAGCCTGTATCTATTGGCTTTATTAAGCATTCGATGGCTGGGCATGATTACCCCTTTTGGCGGATTGTGCTTTATTGCCGCGTGGCTTTTATTTGGTATTTTTGCCATTAAGCAAGCCAAAACCCCTGACCAATCACATTAACTACTCATCAAAACTAATATGCGAGACGGAAGCCCTCAAACCATTTATCTGAAAGACTATACCGTTCCTGACTATCTGATTGAATCGGTAGACCTGAATTTTATTCTTGATGAACAATCAACCCGCGTCGTCTCCCGCATATCCATGCAGCGCAACCCGCAATCAACACACACAGATGAGACACTGACCTTGATGGGGGAAGAATTGACCCTGGTCAGCGTGGCCATTGATGGCAACGCATTAAGCACTGAAGATTACACGCAAACAACGGAACACCTCTCCATCCATCAGGTACCGCAGGATAAAACCTTTATCCTCTCGATAGAAAACACCATCAGCCCGCAACACAACACGGCATTTGAGGGACTGTATCAATCGCGCACCATGCTTTGCACCCAATGTGAAGCCGAAGGGTTCCGTAAAATCACCTATTTTCTGGATCGCCCCGATGTGATGAGCACGTTCAAAACGACCTTGATTGGCGACAAGGACACATATCCGGTTCTGCTCTCAAACGGCAACCGGGTTGCTGATGGCGAACTAGCGCATAACCGCCACTGGGTCACCTGGGAAGACCCGTTTGCCAAACCGTGCTATTTATTTGCTCTGGTGGCGGGCCAGCTTGAATGCATCGAAGACAACTTTGTCACCCAAAGCGGACGTAACATCAGCCTGCAGATCTTTGTTGAATCGCATGATGTCGATAAATGCGAGCACGCGATGCAGTCCTTAAAAAATGCCATGCGTTGGGACGAAGAGGTCTATGGGCGGGAATACGATCTGGATTTATACATGATTGTTGCCGTGGGCCATTTCAATATGGGCGCGATGGAAAACAAGGGACTGAATATTTTCAATACCAAATTTGTACTGGCTAGACCTGACACGGCGACTGATACCGATTATGAACATATCGAAGGAGTCATTGCCCATGAATATTTTCATAACTGGTCGGGCAACCGCGTCACCTGTCGTGACTGGTTTCAACTCAGCCTGAAAGAAGGCTTTACTGTTTTCCGTGACCAGCAGTATACCGGCGACCAAACGTCGCAAGCGGTCAAACGCATCGAAGACGTCAATCTGCTAAGAACCCGCCAGTTCGCAGAAGATGCCGGCCCGCTCAGCCACCCGATTCGCCCGGAATCCTACATAGAAATCAATAATTTCTATACGCTGACTGTATATGAAAAAGGCGCGGAAGTTGTTCGCATGCTACACACCCTGTTAGGCTCTGAAGGTTTCCGCAAAGGCAGCGATCTGTATTTTTCCTCCCATGACGGACAAGCGGTAACCTGCGATGATTTTGTCACCGCGATGGAAAACGCCAATGACATAGACCTGAGCCAGTTCAGAGAATGGTATTCTCAATCCGGCACCCCCCAACTGACTGTTTCCAGGTCATATGATGCCGCCAATAATCAATTGCATATCAGCGTTCAGCAATCAACCCCGGATTCGGATAAACGCGCCGTCAAAAAACCTTTACTCGTCCCCATCAAAATTGGCCTGCTTGGTCAAAATGGAAGCCCCCTGACATTGACCATTGACAATTACCCTGAAGCCGAAGAACTGACACTGCAACTCACAGAACGAAGCCAAACATTTACCTTTAATCATATTACTGAAGCCCCCGCGATATCCTTGCTGCGCGGCTATTCTGCTCCTGTCATCGTTGACCTTGTTCAGGATGAACAGGAACTGGCATTTCTAATAACTCATGACCCGGACGCCTTTAACCGTTGGGAAGCGGCACAAAAACTGGCATCCAAAATCATCATGGATGAAGTGGAAAGTATTCAGAACGGCCGCCCATACAAACCGGACGGCCTGCTCGTCGATACATGTAAAGCCTTGCTGACACAAGACTGGCCTGATAAATCCTATCTGTCATTGCTGATCAAGCTTCCGGATGAAACTTTTCTTGCCAGCCAGATGCAAATCATTGATGTCATCGCCATCCATCAGGCGCGTGAGTCGGTCAGAAAAATCCTGGCTGAACAACTGCAACACCCGTTCATGGCACACTATGATGCCAATAATGAAGACCTGTCCGGTCGCTTTGACTCTGATGCCATTGGTAGCCGACGCTTGAAAAACATCTGCCTGTATTACCTGACGACACTGGAAAATGAACAGGTTTATCAAATGGCAACCACACAATTTGACAGCGCCGCCAACATGACTGATCAGATTGCCGCGCTGTCTGCCATCGTCAATAGCCACAATCCAGCAAAAAACGAATATCTCGACCGCTTCTATCAACAATGGCAACATGAAGCGCTGGTCATAGACAAATGGTTTGCCCTGCAAGCTGGCAGTGCTATGCCGGACGCATTTGACAATATACTCAATCTGCTCAACCACGATGCATTTGACTTGAAAACCCCCAACCGGGTGCGTTCGCTTATCGGCGCATTCAGCCAGACTAATCCGCTTCATTTTCACGCCCGGAATGGGGCTGGATATCGCTTTCTGGCCGATCAGATCATTGCGCTCAACAGCCTGAACCCTCAAGTGGCCTCGCGCATGGTTGTCGCCTTAACACACTGGCGAAAATATGATGTCGACCGTCAAATGATGATGCAAAACGAATTACAACGCATTATCAAAACTGAAAATATATCCAAGGATGTTTATGAAATGGCCAGCAAAAGCCTGTAACCCCGGAGACTGATTATGTTTCGATCCACCTTTCTGATGTCACTGATCTTATTGCCGCTATCGACTATGGCTGAAAACAAGCGTCCCTCCCCCTCCAATGGCGTCAGCTATCCACAGGGCTGGCAAAATTGGGCCGTTATTTCTGTATCACATCGAACAGACAACAACACTCTACGCCTGATTATCGGCAATGACACCGCTGTCACTGCCGCTCGCACAGGTAACACCAAACCCTGGCCGGATAACAGTATTATTGGCAAAGTGGTATGGAAGGATAAACAATTATCTTCCTGGCCTGCGGCAACAACACCAGGAAAACTGATGCACGCTGAGTTTATGGTGAAAAACTCAACTGCGTTCTCAAATACCTATAACTGGGGATGGGCGCGCTGGATGGGTACGGAACAAAAACCTTTTAACAAAGGGATGCAAAGTTGTATCAGCTGTCACCAACCCGTACAAAAGCAGGACTGGGTGTTTACCGAACCGGCGAGTTTGCCCTGACCCTGTAAAAACCTCTTGCGCAGAATGGGCATAAGCCCGCTTTTGAGTGTTAAAATACATTCAGGATACGTAATAAGCGTTTAAACCCACTTTTCGATACTCAACATAAACTAAAAGTATTGATCAATATCTAAACAGTTGTAAAACGCTTTAAATAATCAAAAAATCCTGTTGACCTGCGCACCGGAGTGCGCTGTATAACATAGAGAGGAAATTATGCTCAGGAAGCTGTTACCCGCCATTGCAGGCGCTACCGTAGTCATTGCGATTGTTGCCTATATTGCATTCTATTTTGTTTTTCTCGATTTATTCGTCGATTTATGGTGGTTCCGTTCCCTGCAACTTGAAGGTTATTTCTGGTTAAAACTGCTTTATCGTTTTTTCCTCTCCGGCGGAGTGACCCTGTTTTTCTTTGCCGTCTTCTTTTTCCATTTCTGGATTGCATCACGCTACCTTGGGCTGAACCCGCCAGACTCTGTACTGCTGGATGCCGATAAACGCAAACGCTTCCAACGTTTTTCAGAAGTGTTCATGAACGGCTCGTCCAAAGTCTACACTCCGCTATCGCTGATATTGGCAATCATCATTGCCATCCCTTTCTACAACCAATGGGAGCAGGCGCTGCTATTTCTCTTTGGCGAACCTTCCGGTACCGTTGAGCCGGTCTATGGCAGAGACATCAGTTTTTACATCCTGGCCTACCCCTTTTTCCAATTGATTCAACAGGAATTGTTGATCACATCCATTATCCTGTTTTTATTAGTGGGTACCTTATATTGGCTGGAACATATCTTTGTTCCCAACCAAAACACTGAATATCCTCTCGGCGCTAAAATTCATTTAACTGTCTTGCTGGCTTTCACTGTTTTGTTTGTCGTGTGGGGCTTCCTGCTGGATCGATATTCACTGTTATATTTCGACAATCATGAACCGGTCTTTTTTGGCCCCGGCTTTGTCGAAATTCGTTATCACCTGCCTTTGATCTGGCTGTCTATTATCGGTTTTCTGGCGATTGCCCTGTCGCTGATCATTTTCATTTTTTCAGACAAACACCGCATCAAGTCCCCATTAATTATTTCAAGCGTTTCATTTCTAGTGGTCCTGGGTTTGCAAAAACTGGAATTTATCCCTGATTTGATAAATGCCATCATCGTCAACCCTAACCCGGTGAAAGCAGAAGGCGAATTCATGCAACATAATATTGATGCAACACTGGATGCCTATAATCTTAACAACATAAACACCATTGATTTCACCGTCAAATTGGATGCCGTCAAGGATATCGAGAAACGTTCCACTAAAAAATATTTTGAAAACATACCGGTTTGGGACCGCGAATTTCTGACGGATGGTTATATGCAATTACAAGGCATCCGCCCATACTATAGATTCCCGGCGGTGGATGAAGATCGCTACTTTTTGAACGGACATTATCAACAGGTAAACCTGGCAGCCCGTGAAATGAACATCAAAAAGCTGCCCAAGGAAGCACAAAACTGGGAAAACACCCACATGCGCTACACGCACGGCTATGGCGCTGTAGTTACCCCGGCAGCGCAAGATGCAGACAAACCCATTATCTGGTACCTGCGCGACTTGAACATGCATTCGGATATTGGCTTTGATGTTAAATATCCTGACATTTACTACGGCCAGGAAAATTATAAATATGCTATTGTCCCCAATAAACTAACGGTGGCCGGGCTATCCAGCTCTGACCCAATTTACGATTCCGAATACAAAGGCAGTGGCGGAATTCCAATTCCTTCCTATTTCAGAAAACTGCTGTTCGCATTTTATTTTAATGACGAGAAAATCTTTTTCTCCAGCAACATTTCATCCAAAAGCAAGCTGTTAATCCGCCGCAATATCATCGAAAGGATCAACACGCTGACTTCTTTCCTGCATCTAGACAAAGATCCGTACCTGGTCATCAACAATGACCGGTTTTACTGGATTCAGGATGCTTATACACTGTCCAACCATTATCCAGTGTCCAAACCGGCAGCTGACGACTTTCTGGATGGGGAACACAAATTCAACTACATCCGCAATTCCGTCAAAATTGTGATCGACGCCTATGATGGATCGATCGATTACTATGTCGCCGAACCTGACGACCCGATCATCACGGCCTACAAGCGGGCTTACCCGGGGGTTTTTAAAGACATCACCGAAATGCCATCAAACTTGAAAAAGCATCTACGTTATCCGCGTGACCTGTTTTATCTGCAAATGAAGGTTTATGCAAAATACCACCAGATCGCTCCCGAGTTATTTTATGAGCAGGCTGAAACCTGGGAATATGCAAAAATTGAAGGCAAACAGGTACTGCCTTACTTTATCACCATGGACTTTGGCAACTGCAACAACAACGAAGAATTTGTCATGATCAACCCGATGACCCCGATCAATCGTGATAACCTGAGTATGGTTGGAATTGCGGGTACGATGGACAAACAAGCCTGTTCAGAAGAATACAAACCCGGCATTACCATTTATAAATTTCATAAAGATGTGCAGGTTAACGGACCGGCACAGGTGGAAGCACTGATAGACCAGGATCCTGATATTTCAGAGCAATTTACGCTGTGGGATCAACATGGCTCGCAAGTGAAAAAGGGTCGCATGGTGATTTTGCCTATGGATAATTCCATGTTGTATGTACAACCGATTTATATGATCTCGACCAAAACCCGTATTCCGGAACTGGTCAGGGTAATCGTGTCAATCGGCAACCATGTGGTCATGGATAAAACACTGTGGTCAGCATTCAACCGCTTGAAAAAGCAGTTTGTTCAGGAAAAAGAGGATGCGAGCGGTTCGGGAACAACCATTGGCAGCCCACTATAAGGCCAGGGATTTCATACGCATTCCAGATAGCGCTGAACAATTCAGCCTATCTGAGCACTATCAATTCAGCAACAGGTTACATAGCTGATCTTCCATTTCCATGCGTTTTGCAAGCTGCTCACCCAGTTCTGAAAGATCGGTCTCCAGGGATTGTATCTCAAATTTGCGATTGTTCTGATCGTATTGATCATTGAAATTTACCACTGCATCCGTGGTTCTGGAAAATTCAGGGTAAATTTGTTTGGCATTGGACAACACCCCTTCCCTGCGCTCGGTTCCTGCCAACAGACGTTCGTAAATGCCAAAATGTCCCAGAGAAACATAATCAATCATGATCTCGGAAAATTTATTCAAAATCAATTTGACATCGGTATTGCCATCATAAGGCTTCAGGTCTGCAATCTGGCAATAAAGCGCCCAGACTTCATGTCGTTCTCTTTGCAACTCAGTAACAAGATGTTTCGCTTTATGCCGTCTTTCCGGCTTGGCTTGTGTTTCCGCTGTCATTGTTTCCTCCAAGAATCGCTAGCGGCACTAATCTATGTCAAAAATCATGAAAATTCAACAACTAATTAATTTTTCAGCGTATTCATGTTATTTTCCACCCAAACGACGACTTTTCAATTTTTTTAACTCGCTCAACTACCTTACAATCCTACGCCACACTTAGCTTTTTCTCATCACTATCTGCTCCATGTTTAAAATATCAGTCATCATTCCCACATTTAATCGCAGCCATACCCTTTCCAGGGCATTAGACTCAGTCATGAAGCAGAGTTACCCAATCCATGAAATCATTGTAATTGATGACGGCTCAACCGATAACACCCTGGCACTTATCCAGGCAGGATTTCCCTCGATCACTGTGATTGAACAGGCAAACAAGGGCGTTAGCAATGCGCGCAATCGGGGCATAAAACAAGCCACGGGGGACTGGATAGCCTTGCTTGACTCGGATGACGAATGGCTGCCAGATAAACTATTACATCAAACAGACCGCTTATCTGCCGCCCCTGAATACAAAGTTTGCCATACCGAAGAAATCTGGGTTAGAAATAGCACGCGCGTAAATCAAATGAATAAACACCAAAAATCAGGGGGGCATATTTTTCAGCAATGCCTGCCCTTATGTGCCATGTCACCCTCATCTATCCTGATTCATCGATATTTATTTGATGAGCTTGGGCCTTTTGACGAAACCCTTCCTGCCTGTGAAGATTATGAAATGTGGTTACGCATCACGGCCAGTAACCCGGTACTATTTATTGATCAGCCGCAAATCATCAAACACGGCGGCCATGAAGACCAGCTTTCTCGTAAATATTGGGGGATGGATCGCTTTCGAATTTATGCTTTGGACAAAACCCTTAAAAACATCACGCTATCCATGACAGACAGACAGGCCGCAATTTCCATGTTGCTCGAAAAAGCCCGCATTTATCAACAAGGTGCCTTAAAAAGAGGTAAACAAGCAGAAGCTGAACATTATCAATCTTTGATTGACCACTACAGCGCAATTCAGGGCAACTAGTGGATACGACTGACCCTCAACTGATCATTTTTACGGCTTTGCCCTGTGAAGCCAAGCCCATTATCAAGCATTTCGCATTGCAAAAATGGGCGGTCCATTCGCCATTCGCAGTATATCAGGGTGATAACATCTGCTTGATTGTCACCGGTGTCGGTAAAAACCATGCCGCAGGTGCAGTCGGCTACAGTCAAGGATGCTGGCACATAAAATCACCCGTCTTGCTGAACATCGGCATCGCGGGTCACAAACACCTGCCAAAGGGACAACTGGTATATGCTCACAAGATCAATGATGCAGATAACCCGTCAACAACCTTTTATCCACAGTGGGTGATAAAAAATGCCATTGAGAGCCTTCCGTTAACCAGCTATTCCACTCAAGTAGAAACCTATCCTGAACAAAGCATGGTTGATATGGAAGCGGCTGGTTTCTATCAAATGGCGGTAAAATCCAGCACGATTGAGCTCATTCACTGCCTGAAAATTATTTCCGACAACTCAAGCAGTCCGGCATCCGACATCAATGCAAAAATGGTCACCGAACTGGTCAAGAACAACGCCACAAACATTGAACAAATCTGCCATCAACTATTAAGTTTAAGGGAGTCAGTAACCGAACCCGAACATGAAGCCCTGCACACCCTGTTGGGCAAACATCACTTTACCGTCAGCCATCAGCTAAAACTAAAAGCGCTACTACTGCGCTGGAAGGTGTTGACTGACGATACACCTTTACCCGCTGCCATCAAGCACTGCAAAACAGCAAAGGAGGTCATCGCCAGGCTGGAAAAGGCCATTTCGGGAATTGATTATTCGCTATAGGTTAAAGCTTAAGGAATCTCTGATTAAGTTGGTTAGAATTTAGCGCAGAAAAAACTGTCGCTATTTTTCTCGAAGTGAGCAGTAATAGTCATTCTATTGCGCCGATCTTCGTGGAAAATAGCGACAGTTTTAGCAAGCTAAAAATAATTGGACTTGATCAGAGGTTCCTTAAATAAAACCCTGCTTGCTAAACGCAATCCCGATAATATAAAAATAGATCAACAGTGCGGCAGCGGCAGCGGCCCACTTTTTCATGCCTTCAGACTTCATGGTGTAGAGCCCAAGTCCGACAAACACGAAAAGAAGAATAACCTTGCTGTACACCCAGCCCATATCGCCTTGCGCCCATCCACCCTGAAACACCAGTACGATACCGGTCAATACCAGCAGTGATGCAATCGCATGCGGTGCCACCTTGACCAGCTTGTTCTCCAGCAAATCAGGCTTGAACTTTTGCAATCCTACGCGCCCGACAAAGCTGAGCACTGCCAGCAGCATAAATAACATATGAAGATGCTTTACCATGATATTTTCCTTTTGTTTTTAATTATTTGCATCTGGCATATTTGCCAGCTCAGCCACCGCGATCACCTCTATGGCGTTGCCATCAGGGTCTCTGCAAAAAAGCGCTTCCCGACCAGACATGCTCACTGTGTATTCAACCTTGGCATTATCCAGCACCGCTATCACTGGTGACAAGTCAGGCACTGTTAATGCCACATGGCGGTCACGCCCCCCATGCTTTGGACGTCCTGTCGTTGGATCCGGGTTATCCAGCTCCAATAAATGAATCTGTTGTTGACCCATTTTTATCCAGGCTCCCGGAAACGGTAAATCAGGACGCAAAGTCTGCTGCATACCCAGCACACCACAATAAAACTCCAGCGACCGCTGAGTATCCGATACCAGCAGGCTGGCATGGTGTAAGGTGTAGTCAATTTGCATCATTCTTATGTCCCTAAACTGCGTTGAAAATCCTGCAGCCAGTCCAGGCTGGCAACAGTGGTTCCCTGCGGATTATACTCCGCCCCCAGCCAGCCGTCATATCCGGATTGTTCAATAAAATTGAATACAGAAATCAAATCAGCCGCCCCGCTCCCCGGCTGTCCGCGTCCCGGGCAATCGGCAAACTGTATATGCCCCACCTTTTGCCAATGCTGCTGCAGAAAGCCAAGACAATCTTCCTGCATACGCAACATATGATACAGATCATATTGCAAATAAAGGTTCGGCTGTTGCACACCCTCCAACACCTCGAGCATTTGTCGGCCCGTAAAAATCAGGAACCCCGGCATGTCATGAATATTGATCGCTTCAAATACAATGCGTACAGACATGTCTGCAAACTGATTACAGACATAACTCAGGTTTTGTTGAAAAGTTTGCAGATACTCAGCAGCTCTGCTCGCATCAAGGCACCGCCCGGGCAGCACATTAATGACCTGCGGATGAAGAATTTCAGCATAGTCACGCGCCTTCTCGACGGCCCGTTTAAATTGCTCGACCTTTTCCGGCACCGCTGCCAGACCTTCCCCGCCCTGTAAAAGATCCGCGGCATCGATATTAAACAACATCAATTCGAGCCGGTGTTCTTCAACCTGTTGCTGAATGGCCTGCGCACTAAATGCATAGGGAAACTGCACTTCAACCGCATTAAAGCCTGCATCTCGGGCGGCTTTAAAGCGCTGCATAAAATCCAGCTCAGTAAACAGCAGGCTGAGATTGGCAGAAAATTTAAGCACTATTTTTTACTGAATAATTTAATCAATGTCGCAGGGTCCTGCTCCATAAACCCAAGCTCACCATGTTTTTGCAACAGATCAGCCGTCAATGAAGACACCGGAATCTCATTTTGATATTTTTCTGCCAACGATTCTGCCATGCGTAAATCTTTCAGCAAGGTTTTGATACGCCATTTCACCGGCTCAAAGATGTCATTGGCCATTTCCGGTGCGACAATCTGCAAGGGTTTGGAATCGGCAAAGCCGCCAGCCAAGGCCTGTGGAATTTTTTCAGCATCCACTCCGGTTTGTTTAGCCAGCGCCATCATCTCGGCAATCACCATCACATTGCAGCTGACAATCATTTGATTACAAATCTTGGCAACCTGACCACAGCCGGTTCCCCCCATATGTATCAATTGCCGATACAGCGGCTTTAAAACCTCTCTGGCAACAGCAATATCCTCATCCGCACCGCCTGCCATAATCGCCAGACTGCCCTGCTCTGCACCTGCCGTTCCACCGGACACCGGCGCATCCACCCAGGACATGCCACATTGTTGTTTGAGTTTGGACGCCAAACGGCACGTTGTATCAGGATCGATACTGGAAAGATCAATAAGTAATTTACCCGGCGCGCCAGCATTGAGCACGTGGTTGTCGACAATTTCGGTAACGACCTGGCTGTCAGCCAGACAAAGAAGAATCACATCTGAACGGGAAATCAGCACCTCTACCGTTGCACAGGCATTTGCCCCTGCATCAACGACGTCGGTGATTTTCCGTGGCGTCCGGTTCCAGACATGCACCTGAAACCCGGACTGTAACAAACGTAAGGTCATCGGCCTGCCCATCAGACCCATGCCAATAAATCCCAAGACTTTATCCATGTCTTCAGGAACGCTTTTAGATGGCTCTGTTTTTTCTAACCCCTAACAGAGCAAGACCACTGATAAAAAACCATGCTGCTGCAGGCAAGGGAACATTGGATGCGGTACCCGCGTCATATTCAATCAAATAACCCATTTCAAAATTCACATCCAAAATCGGGTTATTAGTCGTATCATTCCAACTAGGTGATGACGTTTGCCCTTCCTGATTCCACCAGATCATAATGTAGTCTTCCTCAAGTCCATTCCAGTTGTTTGGCTCACCTGGCAACCAGTCTGAATAACTGAACGCTTCGCCAGTTACCCATTCCCAGGTACCATCAACATCTTTATCTGTTGCGCCAATGAACGTGCCATCAGCAAGAAAAACCCCATCATCATTTTGCAGATTATCAAAAATCCACTGATTTTCTTCTGCCGAGGTTATCGTCGCCAAGTGCCCTTGCAACCCTTTGTATGTACGGGCATTGGCTTCAGCATTTGCCTCTTCCCAGGTATAGCCACCTCTGAACACTTCATAATAGTGTCCATTACTGGTATTGAAATAGGGCATTGCCCACGCCCATTGCGCCTTAAAAAATACTACAAAAAACAATGCTATCTTTTTCATTCCCATGCCCTTCAACTGGTTAACCGGTTAAAATTATCTCATATAAATATGATACTTTTAAGCATTTAATAATGACTTGATTATAATCAGAAAACTGACAATAGAGCCGTCATACTTCCTCCCTCAATCATGTTCTTACTCAAAAGATTAATCCACATCGACGCCTACAAACCTGGCGCAATTCAGGAAATTCGCCTGGATGGCCATAGCAATCTAAACGGCGTCAACGGTGCCGGTAACACCACCTTGTTAGGTCTGATTCCCTATTGTACAAAACCGGGCCACTCAACCTCATCACCATTTGAAAACGGACTCATCGCCGCCAGGCTATTGCCGTTAAGATCAAAATCGGTTTTTTAAAGTCTCTCCAGCTTGGCATACGAAAGCATTAAAAATTTCAAACCCACATCATTAAAGTTAACCTGAACGCGCTCCTGAGCACCCGCTCCTTCTATTTGCAAGACCACGCCTTCACCAAATTTGGCATGCTTCACCCGCTCTCCCAGCTTGAACGTGCCGGAAGATGCGGCTAGGCCTGACCTCGGTTTTGCTGTCACAGGCCGACTGACATTGGCGCGAATTCTGACGTCCTGCACATATTCAGCCGGAATCTCGCGCACAAAGCGGGATTGTCTGGGGTAACTTTCCTTGCCATACAAACGTCTGGATTCGGCATGGGTCAAATACAGTTGCTGCATCGCCCGTGTGATACCTACGTAACACAAGCGTCTTTCCTCTTCCAGCCGACCTGCTTCCTCTGTCGATTGCTGGGATGGAAACAGTCCTTCTTCCAAACCAACCAGAAACACCAGCTTAAACTCCAATCCTTTGGCAGAATGCAGGGTCATCAATTGCACGCAATCCTCATATTCATCCGCCTGGGCATCACCCGCTTCCAACGCGGCATGGGCGAGAAACATATCCAGCTCATTCAGGTTTTCATCATTTTCTACATCAAAATCAAACAGGCGCGCCGCATTGACCAGCTCTTCCAGGTTTTCCACCCGCACTTCACCCTTGTCGCCTTTTTCCTTTTTATACAGCTCGATCAATCCGCTTTGTTCGACCACCACTTTTACTTTTTCAAACAATTCCTGCCCATCCGCAGCTTCTTCCAGTCTGGCCAGCAACTGCATGAAACCTTTAAGCGCGTGGGTTGCACGTGCAGACAATGTCCCCTGTGCAATCAATAATTCTGCCGCCCGCCATAATGATGCTCCCTGCGCACGCGCCAACAGACGGATATTTTCTATGGTTTTATTGCCTATGCCGCGTGTAGGTGTATTCACCACCCGCTCAAACGAGGCATCATCATGCCGGTTACTGATCAGACGCAAATACGCCAGTGCATTTTTGATCTCCATGCGTTCAAAAAAGCGCAGGCCGCCGTAGACACGATATGGCGTCCCCGTCACCATCAGCTTTTCTTCAAACTGGCGAGACTGCGCATTGGAGCGGTAGAGTATAGCGATATCGCGACGCAATCCCCCATCGCTCACCCATTGACGAATTTTTTCCACGACAAAGTAAGCTTCGTCCTGCTCATTAAAAGCCGAGTACACGGAAATCAGCTCGCCCAGACCGCTTTCAGTCCACAACTCCTTCCCCAGGCGACCGTCATTATTGGTGATGACATGGTTTGCGGCTTTTAAAATATTGCCGGTGGAGCGGTAGTTCTGCTCCAGACGAATCAGCTGATGATTGGGATAATGCTTCTGAAAGCTGTAGATATTTTCAATTTTAGCCCCACGCCAGCCGTAGATTGACTGGTCATCATCCCCCACCACGAACAGGTTATCCTGTCCTTCGGTCAGCAAACGCAACCAGGCATATTGAATGGTATTGGTGTCCTGAAATTCATCCACATGCACATGTCGAAAACGCTCACGGTAAAATTCCAGCACATCTTCATTATCGCGCAGCATTTCATGTGCGCGTAGCAGCAGTTCGGCAAAATCAACCAACCCGGAGCGTTCACACACCTCTTCATACGCCTTGTAAATAGCAATCATCTGTTGCTGAAATACATCTCCGGTTTCCACCATGTGTTTAGCTCGGATGCCTTCATCTTTTTGCGCATTGATGTACCACTGCACCTGTTTGGGCGGCCATTTGGAATCATCAATATTCATCCCGGCATACAACCGTTTAATCACACGCAACTGATCGTCAGAATCAATCACCTGAAACGCATCCGGCAATTTGGCCTGCTTCGCATGACGCCGTAACAGCCTATGGGCCAGCCCATGAAACGTACCAATCCACATGGTACGGGCAGATATTTTGAGCAAGTCTTCAACACGACTACGCATTTCTGTCGCCGCTTTATTGGTAAATGTCACCGCCAGAATATTATGGGGCGAGGCGCCATTCACCTGAATATTCCAGGCAATACGATGCACCAGCACACGGGTTTTACCACTGCCTGCACCAGCCAGCACGAGTACCGGTTTGGGTTGCGCAGACACCGCCAGACGTTGCGCGTCATTTAAAGAACTGATTATTGTGTTAACATCCATAGTTTAACTTGCACATTTTTTCGAGCTGTGTATATTGACCTTTCGCAGCAAGGACTTAGTCCTTCGAAGGATCATAACAACAATGAAACGAGGGGATTACGATGAGTTTCGATATTAAAAAAGTATGTAAATTTGAACACAACATGGGCGAAAAAGAAAAACAATATCGTCTGTATGCCGGCATTACATTGCTGGTGATTTCTATTTTCACTGCCAGCATCGCCTTATTACTGATCGGAATGGTATTAATTTCTACTGGCTACTCCGGCTGGTGTCCTGCCTATTCCGGCCTGGGTAAAAACACACTGGACGATGGCGCAGGCAGTGAGGAAGACAACGCCTGAGCTTGCTAAATTCCCTGCCCATGTACACTTAGGTTGAGTGCATGGGCCTGATCCACTTGCATTCGACACATCCAATATACCCCCCTCTTTCGTGACAACCTTATACCCTTTACCTGACAACCACCCGCAGCGGTTCCAACTGCACAATGAAGTTCATGCCCGTTCTCCAGTCAACCTGGAATTACCGGTCAAATCCACTCATCTCGCATTAAAACTTGAGGGTGATGACAAAAAGCTCGATCGCGAACATCTTCTGTATTTATGCGAGCGCTTCAGCATTACGCCACCCAAACAGGATTTCAACCATTTTACCGCCAGCTTCGGCAGCTTTCATTTGCGCTGGGAACAACATGGCGAGTTTTCATCATACACTTTTTATGTAAAAAACGGCCATGATGAACCGTTCAAAACCCCGGCGCTGGACACTGTCCCTCTGGACTGGATGAGCGGTCTGCCAGGTCAGCTAATGGTCGCATCACATGCAATGATTCTTTCATCTGCCGAGATCAAGGGCGAAATAGATCAATTGAATCAGTATTTTGCTGGTAATGCATTGATTGGTGCAGAGGTCAGCGGTGGTGCAGCCAAAGCCTATACCGATTTTAAAATTCATGTCGATGGTTTCAGTCGCTTTTTGATAGTAAATGATCATCTGAAAAATGCCCAGGCCGGGCGCTTATTGCAACGCTTGTTCGAGATTGAGGACTACCGGGTGATGGCGCTACTTGCATTTCCGGTAGCCCGCGAACTGGCCCCGACGCTTGTCCAGGCCGACAAACAGTTAATCGACATCACCTCAGCGATGGCCAGCACAGACAGTGACGACAGCGGGCTGCTGGATGAACTAACCACTCTGGCCTCTGAAATTGAAAGCCTGGTGTCCAGTAATCATTATCGCTTTGGCGCGGCCAATGCCTATTTCAAGCTGGTTAACCAGCGTATTGAAGATCTACGTGAAACGCGGATTCAGGGCTTGCAGACATTTTCAGAATTCATGACCCGTCGTCTGGTCCCGGCCATCAGCACGTGCGAAACCACCGCAAAACGGTTTTCATTATTATCGGAACGTATCAGCAATGCCGGCGAGTTATTAAGAACACGCGTGAACATCTCTATCGAGCGGCAAAACCAGGATTTGCTCAAATCGATGAATACCCATGCCAAAATGCAGCTACGCCTGCAAAGCACGGTAGAAGGGCTGTCCATCATCGCCATCACCAGCTATGCGGTCAGTTTAATTAGCTCCATGGCGCAGGCGATGAAATCGGCTGGCTGGGATATCAACCCACCGGTTATTATCGGATCCTCCATTCCAATCGTACTGGTCTGTGCAGCCATCGGGGTCAGACGCATTCACAAATTGATTCGTAAAGTGGACGATGAATAAATAAGGGGAACGGGCCCCCCTTATTTAGGTAACCTGATTGTTAAAGCAGGTGCATCTAACTTATTCAATCCTGTTCATTTAGCTGGCAGAACGGCGAGATAATCCCAAACCAGCAATCGCTGACAAAAGCAGCAGGTAGCGGCACAGGTGCAACGGAATGAAACTCAACAAGTTCGACATCTGCGAACTCAGGCGTTAACTCAAACCCTGCAGTCGCGGTAGTGCCAAAATCTGAAAGTATATTGGCATCTCCAACAAAAGCCGCTTCCAGATCCGCTTTGGTTTCCAGCGGCCAGATAAAGGCCAGCGGAACATTGGTCGGCACACTGATAACTGCGCTATCCAGAAAATTAACGTCAAACTCACTATCAGGAAAAAAATACGGGAACGTCTCGGGCCTTGCAACCAACGAGCTTTGCCCGTTGGTTTGTTGTTGACCTGGTAAGACATGTGAACAAAGACATTTGGTTACAAGAAAATGTAACTATTCTTCATCCTTTTTAAATTCACCCTCAATGACATCCGCTTGCCGCTTTGTCTGCTGCTGATAAAAATTAGCCTGGATGTTGCCATCCACCAGATGATTTTCGATCACGTATTGGGCGATTTTTCTACGTAAACCCGGTACTAAACAGGCGAAACCGAAGGCATCGGTAAAAAAACCCGGGGTTAATAACAACGCACCGCCGACCAGCAACATCGGACCTTCAATCATTTCATAGGCAGGGATTTCGCCACGATTGAGGTTTTCCTGAAAGCGCATCCAGGTTGCAAAGCCCTGCTGACGCAGCAACCAGGCACCTAAAGCCGCGGTGAACACCACCATAAAAATAGTTGGGAAGACGCCAATAATACCGCCAATCTGTAATAGCAGATAAATCTCGACAAAGGGGACAATAAGAAAGAAAAGGAAAATAATCTGAATCAGTTTCATAGGTTTAACCTGGCAATAGAGGGCTGAACTAATAATTATGTTTTTGTTCGAGCGTCCCTGTTTTAATGAGTCCTTGAGTCTTTATTTCACTTCGACACTGTAAGCATGCTCTTGATTCCACAGCTCAACAACATACCCGTTGTAAAACTAATATCTGCTATCCGTATTGAAGTGACAAACCCAGGTTTACGAAAGCAAAATAACTCACTTCCTTATCTTTTCTATACTATGGGCATTACCGTATAAATTCCAGAATAATATGCCATTTGTGTAAAATAGCCGACTATGCACCAACTCATCTTTTGCACCTGTCCAAACGACAATACCGCCCGCCAGATTGCCACCACCCTGGTCGAAAAACAATTAGTCGCCTGTGCCAATATTATTCCCGGCATCACCTCGATTTATCAGTGGCAGGGCGAGATCACATCGGATGAAGAACAACTGCTGATTTTAAAATCGGACGCGCAGCACTACCCTCAGCTGGAAGCGGAAATTCTCACGCTGCACCCCTATGAACTTCCGGAAATCGTGGCAGTCTCTATGGCGCAAGCGTTACCGGCGTATTTAAACTGGATAGATTCATGCCTGACTTCAAAATAGTCTTCATATTATTAACCTTCTTCACACAAACTGCGTCTGCCATCGGCACCCCCGACCTGGTGCCGGTAGAGCAGGCATTCAAATTAACCGCCAAAGCCAGCACGCGCGACAGCGTTACATTGCAATGGGAAATAATGGACGGTTACTACCTGTATCGTAGCAAACTGGGCTTCATCTCCCAATCACCGGATGTCACCCTGGGTGATGCACAAATCCCCGCTGGCGAAAAGAAACAGGATGAATTTTTTGGTGAAGTGGAAACCTTTCGCAATGATTTGATTGTCCATTTACCAACCTCTGCCGCTGCCACCCTGGAAAATTTCGATGTACTGGTAAAGCACCAGGGCTGTGCGGATATCGGCGTGTGTTACCCGCCGCAGAAAACCACGCTCAACATACAACTGCCCGCACCACGCTTTGCGGGCTCAAGCAGTGCCGGGCTTGACGATTTTTTAAATGGTATCGGCACTGCGGCCTCCGGTGTTTTTGCTGACGATTTGCTACCGCCGGAACAGGCGTTTCAATTCTTTGCCGATGTTAAAGACGGCCATACGTTAGGCGTTTCCTGGCTGATTGCCGATAACTATTATCTGTATCGTGAAAAAGCCGAGCTCATCCTGGAAGATGCATCCGGCACCCAGCTCGGCACATTTACCATTCCAAACGGCCAGCCCTACCACGATGAAGCCTTTGGTGAGGTGGAGATTTTCTATCAGGCGCTGGAATTTAATGTGCCCCTGATACGCACCAGTAAAGAAGCGCATAACATCATTTTAACCGCTAAATATCAAGGATGTGCAGATCGCGGCGTGTGTTATCCACCGATGCAAAGCAGTGTGAAGCTTGCGTTGCCTGCCGTGACATCATTGACGCCTATAAACAGACCACCCGTGGCAGCCGGTACCCCCCTGCTTTCAGAGCAGGACCAGATCATCAACACGCTTAAGCATGACTCCTTATTTTTAACTCTGCTCAGCTTTTTCGGTTTTGGATTATTACTCGCCTTTACCCCGTGCGTGTTCCCGATGATTCCGATTTTGTCCGGGATCATTGTCGGCAGCAAAAACATCACCACACGCAAAGCTTTTGCGCTGTCTTTCAGTTATGTTCTGGCATCTGCACTGACTTATACCCTCTTTGGCATTCTCGCCGCGTTATTCGGCAGCAATTTACAAGCCCTATTTCAAAACCCGTGGATCATCAGTTTTTTCAGCGCCATTTTTGTGTTGCTTGCCTTGTCCATGTTTGGTTTTTTTACCCTGGAACTTCCCAAATCGATACAGAGTTATTTACATAACAGCAGTGATAAGCACCGTGATGGCTCGTATATCGGTGCCTTTATCATGGGAGCGCTGTCCTCATTGATCGTTGGCCCCTGTGTTGCTGCCCCGCTTGCTGCCGCGCTTATTTATATTGGCCAGAGCGGAGATGTTGTGCTGGGCGGTTCAGCTTTATTCAGCATGGGGCTGGGCATGGGCTTTCCCTTGTTATTAGTCGGTGCCTCTGCAGGCACACTGCTGCCCAAGGCCGGTCACTGGCTTAATTCGACCAAAACGGTTTTTGGCGTCATCATGCTGGGGGTTGCGGTGTGGATGCTAAGCCGCATTATCCCGCCCACCATCACCATGTTACTGTGGGCCATGTTGTTAATTATTCCGGCCATTTATATGAGTGCAATCGATCCGTTGCCACAAGATGCCTCCAGCTGGCGCAAGCTTTGGAAAGGCTGCGGTCTGATTTCACTGGTTTACGGTATTTTAATGCTGATTGGCGTGGGTGCCGGTAATCATAACCCGTTACAGCCTTTATATGGCCTGTCTGCCAATGCCTCGCCCACGGCACATAAAGGCATTGAGTTTGAACGCATCAAAACAGTCTCCGATCTGGACCAGCGCATTGCTCAGGCCAGCGCCCGACAACAAAATGTCATGCTCGATTTTTATGCTGACTGGTGTATTTCCTGTATAGAAATGGAAAACTACACATTTACCGATCCACAGGTAAAACAAAAACTCAGCAACTTTGTCCTGGTTCAAGCCGATGTGACTGCCAACGATGAAGCGGATCAGGCGCTGTTAAAACGCTTTAATTTGATCGGCCCGCCCGGCATTATCTTTTTTGCCCCGGACAAAAAAGAAATACCGCACGCTCGCGTCATTGGTTTTCAGGATGCCGCCACCTTCAACAAAACCCTGCAAAACCTGTGAATCGCCTGATCATTGTGCTGGCCGCTATCCTTGCTCTGGCGGGCGGCGTGTATGTTCAACGGCACAGCCAGCCTGCTTCAACACAACAGGCTGTGACACTGGATTTCAGCGCCCCCGATCTTGACGGCACTCCTCGCACTGTGCAGGACTGGCAGGGCAAAATCCGCATCGTTAATTTCTGGGCGACCTGGTGCCCGCCCTGCTTGAAAGAAATTCCGGAATTTATCCATCTACAGCAAAAATATCAGAATAACAACGTGCAATTCATCGGCATTGCCATTGATGACAAGGATGCCGTGACTGCTTTTATCGAGAAACACCCTGTCAACTATCCACTGCTAATCGCCAATGATGGTGCATTAAAACTGACTGCGCCACTGGGCAATGTTGCGAATGCTCTGCCTTTCAGCCTGATTCTCAATCCACAGGGTCAAATTGTTTATCGTCATCTGGGTGAGCTGTCCGCTGATAAACTTGAGGAACAGCTTGCACCTTTGCTGTAACTGGCCGAAAATCAGACAACCCTTGAATTAAGAGTGATTATGGCTGTCCCTATCAGCGTATTTGATATTTTCAAAATCGGCATTGGCCCTTCCAGTTCGCATACCGTCGGCCCCATGCGCGCCGCCCTGTTGTTTGCGCAATATCTTCAACAACAAAATGCAGTGGATCAACTGACCCGCATCCAGATTGATTTGTTTGGCTCACTGGGTGCCACCGGCAAAGGTCACGGTACAGATAAAGCGGTCTTGCTGGGGTTATCTGGCGAGCAACCGGAACGGGTCAACCCGGATATGATTGATACTCTGTTATCAGACATTCGTCAACAGGCTGCGCTGAATATTCTTGGCCAGAAAAAACTGGCTTTCAACGAACAGAGTGATCTGCTGTATCATCTGGAGCCTCTGCCTTTTCATGCCAACGGCATGCGCTTTACTGCCACAACGGGTGAACAGTCACTGAGCAAAGAATATTTTTCTGTCGGCGGCGGTTTTATCGCGACAGAGCAGGAACCTCTGGATGACATCGTACTGGATGACCGCTCGCTACCTTATCCTTTTAACAGCTCTGACGAGTTATTAAAACGGTGTATGATGCACAAGCTGCCTATCAGCAGCATCATGCTGGAAAATGAAAAGTGCTGGTTACCTGAGTATAAAATCAAGGACGATTTATTATCCATCTGGCAGATAATGAAAGAATGTGTAAAACGAGGTTTTAAACAGGAAGGTATTCTACCGGGCGGATTAAATGTCCAACGCAGAGCGCCCGCGTTATACCGCCAGTTAAGTGCCAGCAATGCGGATGACATCATGCCGGTTGGCCAGTCCGACTGGGTTAACCTGTTTGCGCTGGCTGTGAATGAAGAAAACGCAGCCGGCAGCCGTGTCGTCACGGCCCCCACCAATGGCGCTGCCGGTATTATCCCTGCCGTATTGCATTACTACGTCAAGTTTTGTCAGGGCGCGAACAGGGAAGGCATCATCCGCTTTTTATTAACAGCGGGTGCATTCGCCACACTGTACAAAAAGAATGCATCAATTTCCGGTGCGGAAGTCGGTTGTCAGGGTGAAGTTGGCGTGGCCTGCTCGATGGCGGCGGGCGCTTTGGCTGAAGTGCTCGGTGGCACACCGGAGCAGGTGGAAAATGCCGCGGAAATCGGTATGGAACACAACCTCGGACTGACCTGCGATCCCATCGGTGGACTGGTGCAAATCCCCTGCATCGAACGCAACGCCATGGGAGCGGTTAAAGCCATCAATGCCGCCCGCATGGCCTTACGCGGCACCGGCACCCATCTCGTCTCGCTGGATAAAGTCATCAAAACCATGCGCGAAACCGGCTCTGACATGCAAAGCAAATACAAGGAAACCTCTCAAGGCGGCCTGGCAGTTAATGTTATTGAATGTTAATCCATGTCACGCTGGAGACCGCCCCGCCCCAAATCATCGCCGTATATCACCCCTGAGGGCTATCAAACACTTGAGGACGAGCTCAAGCAATTATGGCATCGTCGCAAGGGCGTCACCTCCGCACTTGCCGCCGCCGCCGCAGAAGGCGACCGCTCTGAAAACGCAGAATACATCTACCGTAAGAAGGAATTACGCGGTATCGACAGCCGCATCAATTATCTGCAAAAACGCTTGCCTTCACTAAAAGTGGTAAGGGAAACACCGCAAAACAAGGACAAGGTGTTTTTTGGCGCTGTGGTCACACTGGAAAAAATGGATGGAACAGAAGTGTCATACCGGATTGTAGGCGCCGATGAAATTGATGCATCCAAAGACTACATCAGCATTGACTCACCACTGGCCAAAGCCTTGCTGAAAAAATCCTTTGATGATGAAGTGCAATTGCATCATGACGGCAATACCTTGGAATATTATATTGTTGCAATTGATTATGAATAGCTGAGTAAAAAACAGCAAAAGAACGCGCATACCCGCGATCGAGCCGATGATTTTGACGCCGATGTTAGCCCAAAGATATCTTGTCTATTATTTCCACGGTGCATAATATGCAACGGCTGGTTGGAAAATAGAGAAAATAGGGGACTAGGAAAATAGGAAAACGGAAAATAGCGGACAGACCATTCGCCGTCCTCTAGAATATCAGGCAGGTTTTTTCTGATGCACTTGATTCCCTGAGGAATTATGATGCCATATTCTATTAGTAATCCACGTATCTGGTTTGCCTGAGCCGTTCGTCTGGCAACCAGCTGGCTGCGAATGCGGTGGATACTTTGGAGATCTTGTTGTTCTATACTTTTCGCGGGTACAAAGCGCATATTAGGGCGTTGAACGGCTTCGCAAATCGCCTCTGCATCAACCGCATCATTTTTATTGGACTTAACATACGGTTTGACAAACTGGGGCGCCATCATCCGCACTGTATGCCCCATTTCGGTAAAAACTCTCACCCAGTGATGAGCGCCTCCACAGGCTTCAAGTCCGATTAAGCAAACCGGCAAGTTAGCCATGAAAGCACTTAATT
>SPJL01028716.1_pt1 | contig 89352 bp, 83 predicted proteins | sample 3741751 | NCBI WGS metagenome assembly SPJL01 (sample SAMN10925998, study PRJNA522277) | cold seep metagenome | isolation source: Elba SIP-enriched marine methane seep metagenome, extraction at timepoint T3 | place: Italy: coast of Elba, Mediterranean Sea | reverse complement strand
GATAGAAACTAAATGCATTCTGCATTTTTTGATGTTCCTTACGCCGTTTGTAAGTGGTGTGAAAAGTAGCTGCCGCTAATACCAAGAACGTTTGTATGGTCAGTGGAGTGATCAACGGCACCCAGATTTCAAACTGTTGAAATACATAGGAGGCCACCATGAAATATAATAAATCTACACTTAAGATGCTGATTAAAGCTGTGCGATAAGTCAAAAACAAGGCGAGCATACTTAACAACATTCCCCAGGCCAGCAACAGACAAAACTGCTGCCAGAGTGATAAGGAGTTGATCCATTGGTTATCTATCATGTTGGCAATCGCGGTGGCAGCCACTTCTACCGGACTGATGACTTCCCCGATCTCATCTGAAAATACGGTATACAAACCGCGATTGCGTTCCGGCTCGATATCATCCGCAAATCCGATCAAGACAACTTTGTTATTAAACAGATTGGGGTTTAAGAAATTTCCTTCCAGCGCCTGATAAAAAGGTAATGTGGTAATGCTGCCCGCTTTGCCATAATGATTAAGATAAAGGCTGTCCTGTATAGTGATGATTTTCAACCAGGTCTGCAGCAATTCAAGTTTTTGGGGATTAAAATTTGCCTGCAACAGAAAATCATGCACGATATTTTTGTATTCTGGATAATCTGAAAACGTTCTCTGCAGTAATTTAACAAAATTTGTAACTTCGGTGCCGGGTAGCATCGGCACATGGGCGGGCAGATGAGCATGAGGCCATTGATTGTTTAAGTATTCCAGCATTAATCCCATTTCGGCAAACGCGTGTTTCATGACGTAACAATGAAAGATTATGCCGGGAAACGTGGCAATGTCTCCTGCACTTTTTTTGCTGGTCCAGAACTGTTTGACCGCCGGGGTCTTTGGTAATGGAAAGGGAGCAACGGCTAATGCTGATTGCTCGAACATCGGTAACGGGTCTATAACGCGCTCTGAGACGAATGCACTAAACGAGCCGGTGGAAGAGAGTGCTTTTTGCTTGAGATAGTTACTCAACACCGTGTTTCTGCTGTTTTGCATGGCCTCGACCAACATTCTGTCGGTCACCGGGTCGCGCGCTTCATGAAAGGTCAGGTTGATGCCAATGACAGCAGGCTTTAGCCAATTGATTTTTTCTATCAGTTGGGCATAGTACGAGCGTGGCCAGCGTTCCGGGTCATCCGGCAGTTTAAGAATATCGACTGAGGTCCGGTCAATGGCGATAATCACGATTTTATCGGATGGACTGATTTCTCCACGCAGTTTAAACAACCATTCCAGACCGTACTCCTCTTCCAGATAGAGCCCGCTCGGGGTCAGGCAAAGCAACGCACCGAGCAATCCTACCAGGGGAATCAACAGACAGGACTTTAATGCAACAATACAATCTGGCACTGACAGCATAGAATAGTCCGTTAAGTCATCACTCGTTTTTTCACTGAAATGATCGTTTTATTATGTAAAAATTAACTCGCGCTAAAAGTTCGGGGCGAATGTTGTGTGACCACAATGTTACCTCTTGACAGAAAAACGACGTTTTTAGTTATTTTTTACAATAGATTCTATCAATTTATCTCTTGTTGCGGTAAAAATGATCTAAACCGAACGAGAACGCCCTGTTTGTGGACCATTTTTATATGACAGCTTATTTGATCTCACTTGTAAAATCTCGCCGCTTCGTGTGGATTTCTTCAACCCTGGTCGTGTTAATCAGCCTTTATGCATTAACCGGTTTTTTCTTGTTACCCTGGTTGGCTAAAAAACAAATTCCGGAATTGATCCATGCATCCATCAATCGCCAAACCACGATCCACAAGATCGAGTTCAATCCCTTTTTATTGCAACTGAACGTACATGAGATGCAATTAGATAGTGAGGACAAACAGCATTTTGCCGGTTTTTCCTTGTTGCATATTGATCTCAACACCTGGCAATCAATTAAACAGCAGATGCTGGTCGTTGACACCATTGCTCTGCACAAACCATTGCTCTCCATACACCGTGACAAGCAAGGCGTGTTTAACTTTTCCGATTTGTTAGCCGATAACAAAGAAGAAGCAGAACAAAGTGACAGCGAGACTTTTCCTGTCAAACTGGTTGATTTACAGATTTCTGAAGGCCGCTTGGACTGGCACGACGAATTTTACAGCCAGGCTCATAAAGAAAGTATTTTTCCGCTCAATCTGAATCTGAAAAACTTTACCACCTTATTCGGTAAAGACAGTGATGTCAGCCTGAATTTAAAATTAGGCTCGGGCGGGATGCTGAGCTGGCAGGGAGAATTCAGTCTGCAACCTTTGGCCTCACAAGGTGAGCTTTCCCTTGATGGATTAAGTTTTCCAAAATTATGGGAAATGTTTTTACAGGATTCTGTACATTTTGAAATTATGCAGGGCAGTGAAAAAATCCGCTTACCCTACTCTCTAAAGGACAGTGCTAAAGGCATCGATTTCAAAATTTCTAATGGGCAGATTGAGATTCTTGATCTCCAACTGGGAGAAAAAGGGAAGCAAGATGCGCTGATCACGGTGCCTGACGTCACCTTGTCCGGGATTACGCTGGATCTGTTGGACGCTACGGTCTCGATTGCCAGCGTCAGCAGCAACAAGGTCAGTCTGTTGCCCGCATTGAGTGAACAGGGCGTCCTTAACCTACAAACGTTATTTGTGCCAGAACAGCAAGCAAAAAGCGCTGCCCCGTCAAGCTCGGCTCAAGAAGAAGCCTCTCCCTGGACAATCAGCGTGCACCACCTGGCATTGAATGATTACCGCATTCAATTCACTGATCTGAGTCTGGCTGAAAAACCGACCTTGACTCTCGACCAGTTACATCTGTCCGGGCAATCCCTGTCCAGCCAGGCAGACGCCCCCCTGCCCTTGAAATTATCTTTCAAACTGAATCAGTCTGCTGACATTGCGCTTGACACCCTCAGTCAACGACAACCGTTAAGCAGTCAGGTTAAATTGAGCATCAAAAAGCTGGCAATCAATGATTTTCAGTCTTACCTGAACCGGTATTTGAATCTGGAATTTGTCTCGGGTGATATTAATGTCGATACCAACATTGCCATCAAACAAGCTGATGCCGCATCACCCCAAATTACCGTTAACGGAAAGGCTTCAATAAATAACTTTGTTACCCGTGATGTCAAGGAACAACGGGATTTACTCAAATGGAAACAACTTTCTTTAGAGAACATTGCGTTAGACCTGGCCAAACAACGGTACGAAATTGCCAAGGTCGCGCTGGATAAGCCCTATGCCCGCGTCATTATCCGCAAGGATAAATCCGTCAATCTTGCAGATATTCAGAAGCAACACCCCGTGGAAGCGACAAAACCTCCAGCCAAAGCAAAAACTGCTGCTGCCTCTCCCATCCATTTTAAAGTGGCGCGGATTGAATTAAAAAATGGCATTTCTGATTTTTCTGATCAATCGCTGATATTACCATTCGCCGCCCACATTAATAAGTTAAACGGCTCGATCAAAGACATTTCATCCAGCCAAAATAAAACAGCCAAAATCAACATCAAAGGCCTGGTGGCTGACATTTCTCCAGTAAATATCAAGGGCTGGTTAAACCCATATCGAAATGACTCGCACATTTCGCTTAATTTTGAAAGCATGCCGCTACCACTGGCTACACCATACATGGCCGAATTTGCCGGACGAAAAATTGAAAAAGGCAATATGTCGCTGGCACTGGATTACACGATCAAGAAACAACAGCTGGATGCCAGTAATGAGCTGTTGATTGATCAACTGGTTCTGGGGGACGAGGTGGAAAACCCCAAAGCAACGGCATTACCTTTGGAACTGGCGATTGCCCTGCTGGAAGACAGTGAAGGCAAAATCAATCTTGATGTCCCCATCACCGGCAGCCTGGAAGACCCTGAATTCAGCATTGGCGGCATTATTATTGATGCCTTGATCAATGTGATTACCAAAATTGTCACCGCTCCTTTTTCAGCTCTTGCTTCATTGATTGATGAGGACGATGATTTAAGTCTGGCTGAATTTAGCGCCGGGCGCGTCACCTTATCCGACCCTGCACAAATAAAATTACAGCATCTGGCAGATGCGTTAAAACAACGCCCCAGGCTCAGTGTTGAAATCAAGGGGCAGGCTTTTTCAGACATTGACTGGCCTGCCCTGCAGGATGAAGCGTTAACCAAGCAATTGATTCAGTTGCAAGCTGACAAATTGAGCCGGGAAAGCGGCAAGAAAGTCATCGCGGAAAATATCACTTTATCTGAAGAACAGTATCGAGACGTGTTGGCAGAATCATTTATTCAAAAATTCCCCATGTTGGCGGAGCGTTCTCTGCTAGGCAATCCTCAATTAAAAGATCCAAAACAAGGCGAGTTTTATAGCGTTGCCAAACAAAACATGGCCTCCATCATTCAGCCCGACCCGAATAGACTGCATCAATTAGCGCAGCAACGCGCACAAAGTATTGCCAAGTTTATGGTGGATAATCAAATTGAGTTAAAACGAATTTATGTTCTAGACTCTGCTCTGGATCCGGAAGAAACATCCGCCTTTCCCAGTGCCAAACTGAATTTGATTGTAAATTAGCACAACCCGGAGACTGTCGGGTTTTGGATAATTCTACTGCGGCGATGGCAATCCGGCTGATTTTTCCGGTCTTTTTTGTTACCTAGCCCCACTTATGCGCCTCAAAAGATCAAAAAAATCCGCTCGATGCCCCAAAGCCTGGCGACGAACCCCATAACCCGTCAGCCTCCTAGATCACATCAAAATAATAAAAAAAGGTAATTTTTCACATTATTCGAGTGGACAAAATCACTTTTCGATTTAATTTTCTCTTGTAATCTTAAAGGTAAATTAATTGTAAGATTTTGCTCACATGAAAACGTGCCACACGATGTTGCTTGTTGATAATCAAACAACTGAAAAGAAAATCAAACATTGCCTTGAGTCTACTGATCTATCACTGGATTTTATTAATGCCTGTGAAGACAACAGTATTAGTGACCAGGCTGATATCATCATTACTGACCGACACAATACCTTACAAAAAATCAAAGACAAATACCGGGGGGAAGTTGTCTACCTGAGCAAACGCCAACCCTGGTTTTTTGCTGAAAAAGTACCTCTCGATATTCATGTGCTCCCGCAGACATTCGAAAACGACCAATTATCAACATTGATAGCTGATATTTTTTCTGCAGCGTCTGTTGAGTCTCTCACCGTGGAGGTGATGGAACAAAAATTTATGGCCTTGTTTGACCAGATTGAGCGGTTGAAAAAAATCGCAGATACGCCGATGGAAGACTATTCCAAGTATGAGAAAATATTCAGCTCATATGAGACACCTGAATATCATATTTCAAGCCCTAAAATCACACACTGATTTGCAGGTGTCGCTTGTCAGTTTCAAGATATAGGTGACACTCTCACGATAATGCCAAATTTAGGATGATCCAGATAGTGCGTTTCATTCAATTTGATACGTCTTTTTTCGCTAATTCTATACACCGGGCCTCCCGCCGGATTAAATTCCATATCCATATAAATGTGCAGCGTGTGGCTGCGCTGCATACGGAAAAAACCATCCACCCCTTGCCCGGGACGACTTAACTGAACCGCTGTACTGATGCTATTGCTCCTGATTTTTTGCGTCCAGGCTGCATGTAGCATTGTGTTGTACTCTGGACGACTATTAAGCCTCTCTTTTATGCCGTGAAGACTTTGGTATTGAGTCTCCACGCGATTAAATAAAGACAAATCAGCCAGTCTACTCGGCCACTCAATCTCACTTGCATAGCTCTCAAACAATTCACTGGTGGCTTTATTTTGCGAAAACACCACCACTTCAATTTTGAACACTCTGCTGTCTGCCAATACAAACGTCGAAAAGCTATATAAAATCAGCAACATCAGGGGCTTTGTCATAAAACGTCTCACGCCTCCTCCACAGACAGTCTTTTTAACAAGGTATGGATAAAATCCATTTTATCTTCAAATGATTCAAAGGTTTGGGTAATTTTCAGCTTATCCATGCCATCAAAACGATAACGCTGGTTGTCCTTTTGCACCAGCTCGATCAACGCCCCGGTATTGATTTTAGGCTCTTCGCTAAAAATGACGCGCCCCCCGGCCACATTGATTTCCAGCTTCTTGATACCCATGGGCTGGATGCGTTGTTTTAATGTGGTCACACTGAACAGGGCCTTAACAGGATCTGGCAGCAAACCAAACCGGTCTATCATTTCTGTTTTCAGTTTATCCAGATCATCTTCCGTTTCCGCACTGGAAATGCGCTTGTATAGCACCAGACGCGCATGAATATCGGGCAGATAGTCTTCCGGTATCAAGGCGGCAGTCTGCAAATCCACTTCCGGCCCGGTTTCCAATGGGGCATCCAGTTCCGGCTGATCACCGGATTTTAATGCAGCCACCGCGCGTTCCAGCAATTCGGTGTACAGCGTAAAACCGATTTCCTGAATCTGCCCGCTTTGGCCTTCGCCCAGCAATTCACCTGCGCCACGAATTTCCATATCATGCGAGGACAACATGAAACCAGCCCCGAGTTCACCCGAGGTGGCAAAGGCTTCCAGACGTTTTTCAGCATCTTTGGTCATCAGTGTTTTAGGCGGCACAAGACAATATGCATAGGCGCGATGATGCGAGCGCCCCACTCTTCCACGTAGTTGATGCAATTGCGCCAGCCCCAGTTTGTCCGCGCGATTGATGATGATGGTATTGGCGCTGGGGATATCGATTCCGCTTTCGATAATGGTGGTACTAATCAGCAGATTAAAGCGTTGGTGGTAAAAATCCAGCATGATTTGCTCTAGCTCGCGCTCCGGCATTTGTCCGTGTGCAAAGCGAATACGCCCTTCTGGCACCAAACGCTCCAGCTCGCGCATCATTTTCTCCATGGACTTAACATCATTATGTAGAAAAAACACCTGCCCACCGCGTTTGATTTCACGCTGACAGGCTTCCTGAATCTGCACATCTATCCATTCGGTGACGAAGGTTTTGATCGCATGGCGATTCGGCGGCGGCGTGGCAATGATGGATATATCGCGCAATCCCGACATCGCCATATTCAATGTGCGCGGAATCGGTGTGGCAGTCATGGTCAGAATATCCAGCTGGTTACGTAGCTTTTTGAAATGCTCCTTCTGGCGCACGCCAAAACGGTGTTCCTCATCAATAATCACCAACCCCAGCGATTTGTATTCAATTTCCTTGGACAATAATTTATGGGTGCCGACAACAATATCCACCTTGCCTTGCAGCAAGTCTTCTGCAATGCTCTTGTGTTGCTTGGCGGTATTAAAGCGCGACATGGGCTCGATACGTACCGGCCAGTCGGCAAAACGGTCGCGAAAATTCTGGTAATGCTGTTGTGCCAGCAATGTGGTCGGCACCAGTACCGCCACCTGCTTGCCGCTTTGCACAGCGATGAATGCCGCGCGCATCGCCACTTCGGTTTTACCAAAGCCAACATCGCCACACACCACACGATCCATCGGTTGGCTGGAATCCATATCCGACTGTATCGACTCGATGGCGGTCATTTGATCCGGCGTTTCTTCAAACGGGAAGGCATCGGCAAAACGCTGATAATCATCATCACCCACCGTAAACTGAAAACCCTGCTTGGCCGCACGTTTGGCATGCACATCCAGCAATTCTGCCGCCACATCCCGCGCCCGTTCCATGGCTTTTTTCTTGGCCTTGCTCCACTGGTCGGTACCCAGGCGGTGCAACGGGGCATTTTCAGCACTGACGCCACTGTAACGACCAATCAGATTCAAAGATGACACCGGCACATAAAGCTTGTCGTTGTTGGCATATTCCAGGGTGAGAAATTCAGCATCGAACTCACCGACCTTGATGGTTTGCAAGCCCAGATAACGCCCCACACCGTGCTCCTGATGCACCACCGGCGAACCCATGGTCAATTCATTCAGATTGTTGAATACGTTTTCCAGCTCACGCGCCGCTGATTGCTTGCGGCGACGGCGTTGTTGCGCACGTTCACCTCCCAGCTGACTTTCAGTGATGATCGCTACACCCTGTTCTGACAATAACAAGCCGTGATCCATCGGCGCAACGATAATCGCCAAACGCTCATCACCCTCGACAAATGCTTGCCAGCTGTCTATCGGCTGCGGGCGGATCTTGCTGCTTTTCAGTTTATCGAGAATGGATTCGCGATGCCCGGCGGTTTCTGCCACAAACAGCACTTTGCCTGCGTGCTGTTCAATAAACTGACGCAGACGTTGTCCCGGCTCCTTGTTGCGCACATCCAGACTGATTTCAGGCAATGCCTGACAATCAAATCTGTGTTCATTGTCAGCTGCCGTATTCAGCTGAATTCGACAAAAATCATCGGTTTTTTGTTGCAATTGTTCAGCATTTAAAAACAACCGCGAAGGCTCCAGCAAAGGGCGGTGTACATCATATTTACGCTGCTGAAATCGCTCTTCAGCCTCGTCATTAAATTTCTGTGCCGCCTGTTGAAAATTTTTTGGCAGACACAGAATCGTGTCTTTTGGCAGATAATCGAACAGCGACTCTGTGTTTTCCACAAACAACGGCAGATAATATTCAATGCCGCCCGGTGCCACTGCCTTGCTGACATCGAGATAAATCGGGTTTTTTTCGGAAACTTCGGGAAAACTGGCGCGAAACGACTGGCGAAAATGTTTAATTGAATCATCGGTAATCGGAAATTCGCGCGCCGGAAACAATTCCACCTTGGTGATTTTCTCTATCGACAACTGGGTTTCAGGGTCAAAGGTGCGGATCGACTCGATATCTTCATCAAACAATTCGATGCGATACGGCTTTTTACTGCCCATCGGAAACAAATCAACATTGGAGCCGCGTACTGCAAACTCGGCATGCTGATAGACTTGCGAGACACATTGATAGCCCACCGCTTCAAGTCGAGCGCGGATCAGCTCCAGATTAAACTGGCCACCCACTTTGATGGAAAAGCTGTGCGCCAATACATGATCGCGCGGTGCCAGCCGATGCATCAAAGTGGCCACCGACACCACCAGGGCTCCGCGTCGAGTTTCCGGCAATTCCGCCAGCGTTTTCAGGCGCTGAGAGATGATCTCCGGCAGCGGTGAAAAAACATCATACGGCAGGGTTTCCCAGTCCGGAAAATGTAAAATGGGAAAAGCCTGGTCGAGAAAGAAGGCAAGTTCATGCTCCAGGCGCAAGGCGGTTTGCGTGTCTTCGGTGATAATCACACACAAGCCTTTATGCTGCTGGATAGCCTCGGCCAGGGCCAGCGAATCGCCACAGCCGCTTAATCCGCTCCAGACAAGTAGCGGAGCAGCCTGATCAGGCAATTGCGGATTAAACAGCCGGGGTGTTGTCATTGTTAAGGCGAAATAAAAAAGCCGCTATTATAACGGCTTCTTTTTAGTTAGTGCCATCTGTTGGCAACTACTCGACAACATGAATTAATGCCAACCTCCATATTGTTTGGTCGGATCGCCGCGAAATCCGGTACTGGTTTTGTTTGCATCCGGTACATTGACCGCATTTTCAGCTGCAATGGTCAGGTTTTTAGGCGAGTATCCCCCCATTTTTTTTGCGGCTTTGACAATGGCGGTAGTGCGCTCATTGATATCGTATTTTGAAATAGCGGAATAAACAATCACAGCGATCAGCTGCTCATTGGATGCTTCCTGATCACCGGGATGATAATTCAAGGTCACCGGCATTTTGGTCATGGCCGGGATATTCAGAATATACTGATTGCTTCCATCCAGCACCGCGCGGGCCACTTCCGCGCCATTTTTGTCCAAAGCCTTGACCTCACCCGAACTGACGGCGTCACTGTTGATGGTCACTTTTCCAGAGATCACGGTGTCGTTTTTAAATTTTGTTTCCTGTTGCGGGGTTTTGATTGCACTGCTTTTGTTGCCGCCATTGTCACATCCCACCACCAGTGACATGGATAATGCCGTCACCGCCCAAAACAGTGCTTTTTTGTTTGCCTGAATTGTTTTCACTCAAGATCTCCCATTGTTAGTCACGCCAATTTTATCATTGTAAAAACATGGCATCACCATAACTGAAGAATCGATATTCTCTATCAACAGCATGTTTATAAGCCTGCATCACGTTCTCATAACCTGCAAAGGCTGCAATCAGCATTAACAGGGTTGACTCGGGTAAATGAAAGTTGGTCAACAAGGCATCGACGGTTTTAAAGGTAAAGCCGGGCGTGATGAACAAATTCGTATCTCCCATGCCTGCTTCCAGTATGCCACTGATGGATGCCGATTCCAGGGCTCGCACCGATGTCGTGCCAATTGCAATAACCCGGCCACCGTATTGCCGCGCATGATACACCGCCTCTACGGTTTGCTGAGGCACATTGAACAACTCATAATGCATTTTATGGCGGGACAAGTCTTCCTCTCTAACCGGCTGGAATGTTCCACTTCCCACATGCAAGGTGACAAACGCCTTGGCGACGCCCATCGAGTCCAAACGCTCCATCATCGCCTGATCAAAATGTAAACCAGCAGTTGGTGCAGCGACGGCACCTGCCTCACGGGCAAATACGGTCTGGTATCGCTGTTGATCCTGTTCGGTATCATCTCGACTGATATAAGGTGGTAACGGCATGTGCCCGACTTCTTCCAGCAACGCGGTGAGCCCGGGGTTTTCGGGAAATTCCAGTTGAAACAAATCACCTTCCCGGCCGGCGACCATGCAACTATGGCCATGATCCAGCTGTATGATGGCCCCCGCCTTGGGCGATTTACTGGCACGCATATGGGCCAGCGCACGATTCAGCCCCGTTACCCGCTCCAGTAGAATTTCAATTTTGCCACCGGTTTGTTTGTGGCCATAAAGACGCGCGGGGATGACCCGGGTGTCATTAAACACTAACAGATCACCTGGCTTGAGTCGGGAAGTTAACTCAGTAAAGGTATTATCGCTGACACGGCCGGAATGACGATCCAGGCAAAGCATGCGGCTGGCACTGCGTTGCGCCAAAGGTTGTTGGGCGATCAGGTGCTCGGGCAGGTGATAATTGAAATCGCTTTTTTTCATCCGGCAGTATATTACGGCCGATAACGCTCCAAAAGCAACTCAATATCATCCAGCAAACGTTGACTTTCTCCTAAATAGCGTACACCAAACCTGAATTGGTAGATCAAACAGAATTGTTTCATTAGGTCATCAAACTGCTGTTTGCCAACGTTTTCGTTCTGTAAATTATTCGCCACTTGATCTACTGGGTCATCCAGTTCAACATTGTATTTTTCTTCAAATTGTTGGCGTAATATTTTAAACAGGTCTCTGGCTTCATCTTCTCCGCACTGCTCAAGCAAATCCCTCATCATTTGCTCATCACTTTTATAAGGGTGATCAAATTTTTTCTCGAACTCCTGCATAATAGAGTTGATCAACTGTGACAGTTCTTTCTCTGAAGAACCGCTGTGCTTAACCCATTGATAGACATCTTCGCTTCTTAGCTGGGAGGCAATCGCCGATTGCTGAGCACGGGATAATTTTCTGATGGCTGTTTTTTCCCGCTGACGCTGCTGCTGAAATCGGGATGCCGCCAGTTTCCCCCAGAAATGGCTAAAATACGGTTGTTCACGCTCATTATTAAACTGACGCTTTATAATGTCGGCCAGGGCAAAAAAACAACAGCTAACGGATGCTTCTGGATGCGATACGACGACGGGCACTTGTTTTTTTACCGCATCAACAACGGTACGGTCATTCGCCAGATAACCTAGAAATTGAATGTTGATTTTAAGATATTTTTCGACCGCCAATTGCAGTCGTTTAAACACAATCTGGCTGGTTTTATAACCGTCCACCCGGTTAACAATGGTGTAAATATTTTTTTTGCCGCCTCGCATTGCCAACAGTTTTAGTAATGCAAATGCATCAGTTAATGAGGTCGGTTCGGGGGTGATCACCACAATACGGTATTGCGACGACGCGACAAAATCCAATACATTACTGTCAATACCTGCCGCAGTATCAATGATGATATAGTCAAACTTTGTTTCCAGTTCGGACAACGCTTTTATGAGCAGCTGCCGCTTGGTTTCGTCCAAATCGACACAGGCACTGATGCCAGAAGCGCCGGGGACAATATGTAACCCTTCTGCGGTTTGCACAATAATCTCATGAATGTTCTTTTCTCCACTAAGAACATGCTCGATATTATATTGAGGATGAATATCCAGCAGGATGTTGATATTGGCAAGCCCGGTATCTGCATCAAAAATGCAGACTTTGACATTCCGAAGGGCAAGTGAAAGACCTAGATTGGCCGCAGTATTCGTTTTCCCTACCCCGCCCTTGCCACTACTAATGGAAAGGACTACCGCCATGATAGATTACCCGTTGGTTGTCCAATGCTGCTTGAAATCTCCATAGTCATATGTTTTCAGGTGTGTGACTTGTTGCCCTGTGAATCTGTAAATTGTCGGCAAGTTATAACCGTTAAACCGGCTGGCTTTGACTAAACTATATGCGCCCGTATTACTAAACACGATTAAGTCGTTCACTTGTGGCACGCTTTTTAATGAATATTCTCCAAAAACATCGCCTGCCAGACAGGTTGACCCTGCAATGATGACCGACTCGGCACCTGCTGATGGAATACTTAGTGACGGTGTTGTTTGATATTCAAACACTTCAGGATGGTGGTTGACGCTGGAATCGATAATCGCTACAGTTTTGTTGTCACTGGTAAAAACATCGATGACTTTACCCGCTAAAAAACCTGCCTGACCTACAATGGCATTGCCTGGTTCAATAAAAACTGTCAATCCAAATCGAGTCTTCAGCTGTTTGACGACCTGAATAAACTCCTGCTGTTGTTGAATCTGACTGAATAAGTAGCCGCCGCCTACATTCAACCATTTTATTGTACTGGATTTCTCCAATAACATATCGATAATTTTTTCAATCGTATTCACTAGATGGCTAAAGTTCTCCCCACCGAACATGGAATGAAAATGTATACCTTCAACCCTGTCCGAGAGCTGAACGGAAGCAAGCTGGTGAATATCAATACCCAGCTTGGAAAAAGGTCGACACGGATCATATCTGCTATCCAGCCCCGCAGCCAACTTCGGATTAATTCGAACCCCCGGCGAACTGGAAATACAATCTGCCAGCGCTGCATCCATTTGAGTGAATGAATTAAAACTGATATGGCTACACAACTGATCCAACTCCTTAATTTCATCAACACGAAGTCCCGGCGTGGTTAAGTGTACAGTAACAGGTGACTGGCAAAATTCCCGCACCAGACGGGCTTCAAACAGTGAACTCACGGAAAACCCGTCGACATAATCGGCTGCGGTTTTAATGACCCATTGCAGAGGCAAGGCTTTGACTGAAAACAAAAAATAACAGCCACTTGCTTTACACAGCTCGGCCGTTGCCTGCAAGTTAGCTGTTAACTGTGCTTCATCCAGAAGAAATGCAGGTGTCTGCAGCTGACTTGCCTTTAACAAAGAAAAATCCATTTAGGCAGCGCCCCCCGAATAGACCTGTTGTTCAGTCACGACGTTATGCATGCGAACATCATGCGTTTCCATAATGACTTTGTCCACTATCTGCGCTTCAAAACAGATGCCGATTAATCGGGTTTGTGATGATACCGATTGCAATAATCGATCATAATAACCCGCGCCATTGCCAAGGCGCCCTCCCTGACGGTCAAATGCAACACCGGGAACGATAATCACCTCAATTTCACGGGCATCAACCTGTCGATTTAATGCTGCCCGACGTTCCAGTGGAGGTTCAAGTATATTCCAGCAACCAGGCGTCAGTTCTGCAAGATTCTCAATGCGCCATAAGCCCAAAGCATTTTGTCCCTGATCGTCTCGAGTACAGTATGGCACTACGACTGTTTTGTTTGTCATGGTTTGAGCAGCTAGTGCATCCAATGTACTCACTTCAGACCGGCAACTGACGTACCACATAACGGTTAACGCCTGTTGATATTCGGGCAAGGCAAGAACACGCCTGCAAATTCTTTCGCTCACGGCCAGTTTGTCTATTTGCCTGAGCCGCGCCAGTCTGGCCTGATCTCTTTGCATTTCCTTGTTGTTCATAAAATATTTGCTACCAGGTTGGTTAACGGAAGATAAACAAATTCTGCAAAAAAAAGCGACTTTTAATCCGAGAATGTGACATGTGTAAGACTGTTATCAAACGTAAAATTCTTCTATACTACCCGCTTAGAAAAAAATAGAGGTAAACATGGAAAAACCATTTATTTTACACATGCTCACCACAGCAAAAAACCTGAGCCCATTTGATGTCAATATGGCTATGGATGCAGGTTGGGTTTCCGCCATTCCATATATAAATGTTGAACCCAGCGAAGTGCGCGGACTGGTACAGGATGCCATTTTTTCCCGTACCCCCAAAGGGTTAAAAAAGACGGCTATTTTTATCGGAGGCAGGGAAACCAAACAAGCCATGGATATGCTCAAAACAGCTAAGAATTCCATGGTCCCCCCTTTTGAAGTCTCTGTTTTCGCCGATCCAAGCGGCGCGTTTACCACAGCTGCTGGCATGGTAGCCTGTGTAGAAAAAGAATTACACGAAAAATTTTCAACTACACTTGAAGGACAGTCAGTGCTTGCTCTGGGCGGAACAGGCCCTGTTGGCCAGGCTGCTGCTGTTATTGCTGCAAGAGCCGGAGCCAATGTTCGTATTATTGGCAGAAATATAGATAAAGCAGAAAGAATCGCAGAATTATGCAGTGACGAATTTGGGGACGGAGAAATCTCTATCAATGCAGGTGCCGATGCTGACAAAGCTGATTACATCACGACCGCAGATGTGGTTTTTGCCACCGGAGCGGCTGGCATTGAGTTGCTCAGTAAAGAGCACATTGCCAACGCGTCTCAATTAAAGGTCGCCGCTGACGTAAATGCCGTCCCTCCCTCAGGTATTGCGGGCCTGGATGCCTTTGATAATGGCAAAGTACTTGAAGGCTCAATCAGCAATGCTGTAAGTGTGGGCGCTCTGGTCATTGGAAACGTCAAATACCAGGCGCAGAACCGTTTACTGAAAAAAATGCTTGAAGCAGATAAGCCGTTATATCTACATTTTGAGCACGCATTTGAAGTTGCACGTGAATTTATTCAAGAATCTATTTAATTACTGTTGTTCACATTCTGACAAAGGAGAAACCAAGGTGGCACCCCGCAGCATTCTGCATATGTTCGACCCTATGCCTAATAACAGTCCTTTTGATGTGAATATGGCACTTGATGCTGGTTTTGATGTATTGATTCCCTACGCAAATGTAAAACTTGATGATGTCCACAGACTGACTCAGGACACCATTTTTTCGCGCTCTCCTTCCGGAGTGAAGCGTACAGGCTTATTTATAGGCGGGCGTGATATGGGACTGGCAATCGATATGCTAAAAGCCGCGCAACAAGCCATGGTACCTCCTTTTGAGATCTCGGTATTTGCGGATCCAAGCGGTGCCTATACGACTGCAGCAGCCCTGGTTGCCTGTGTTGAAAAGCAATTAAAAGAAAATCACGGAAAAGCACTTAATGACTGCAAAGCTGTCGTTTTTGGGGGTACCGGCCCGGTAGGTATTGCCACCGGTGTGATCGCTTCCCTGGCTGGTGCTGACACCAGTCTGGTCGACCATCTTTCGCTGGACAGCGCCAAAGATTCTGCCAAAGAATATAACAGGCGCTTCAAAGCTTCACTAAGCTGGGCCGTTGCCGGATCAGATGAAGAAAAAACCGAACTGATTTCTGATGTCGACATTATCTTTTGCACGGCAAAAGCAGGCATACAGGTCTTAAACTCTAAGATATTATCCCAGGCCAATGCGTTAAAAATTGCCGGTGATGTTAATGCTGTTCCCCCTATGGGCATTGAGGGCATCAATTTTAATGATAATGGTGCGCCGTTAATTCATGCACCTGATTCGAACAATGCAGTAGGCATTGGCCCGCTGGCGGTAGGCAATGTTAAATACAAACTTCAACATGAATTGCTGAAATCCATGCTGACAACAGAAAAACCTGTTTTTCTGGATTTCAGAGATGCCTTTGATAAGGCGCAGTCCCTGGTTTAAGCTTCATGATGGCGACTGGTTTTTTCAGTACGCCAGTTAAGCATTATTCTAACAAATTGTATTTGACTGCCAGACGGGTCAGCTCAACATCATTTTTTACTTCCAACTTGTCATATAACCGGTAACGATAAGTATTAATCGTCTTATCGCTGATGACCAGAATGTCGGACATCTCCTGTATGCTTTTACCTTGAAGGATTAAATCAACAACTTGCGACTCTCTTTGCGAAAGTTTTATGAATGGGGATTCAGATTCTTTTTCCAGACCTTCAAATACCAGATTATTAGCAACATCATTACTCAAATAGCGCTTACCCGCCATAACCGTTCTGATTGCTGTAATGGTTTCATCTACTGATGCGCCTTTAAATACAAAGCCCTGCACTCCCATTTTTAACAATCGTTGCGGTACTGATCCAGTATTACATACTGACAAGGCGATCACTTTTGTCGTGGGATAATCTTTCAGAACTCTGCGGCAGGCCTCTTCGCCCCCAATACCCGGCATTTTAATATCCATCAATACCACATCGGGCTGATGCTCTTGCATAAATGTCAAAGCCTCCTCGCCACTGGCACAGGTTCGCATTATATTAAAATCATTTATCGCGCTTAATATTGCTGCAACTCCTGAGCGTACGAGTTCATGATCATCTACAAGAAGAACTTTAATCATAATAAAATATTATTTTTCGCTTAATCTTACGTTTTATTTATTAAATTTTGAAGTATTTTTACCACTTTTTATGGGGAAAATAGAGCCCCACCTGCGTTCCTTCACCTTCTTTACTATAGATGCGAACGTCACCCTGGTGTAAATACATGATTGATTTCACAATAGCCAAACCCAGCCCACTGCCTTGTGAACTTCTTTGACGAGACTTATCCACGCGAAAAAAACGATCAAAAATAAAGGGGACTTGATCTTCGGCAATACCGACGCCTTGATCGGAAACGCGCAATATTATTTGCTTCTCTGCTTGTTCTACGTTGATACAAATCTCACTCTTTTCATCACTGTACCGAATCGCATTTTCAAGTATGTTTCCCAGCGCCCTATGTAATAATCCGGGATCCGCGAACAAAATTACATTGCTCTGAGGGTATGACAAGTGAATGCTTTTGTCTTCTGCCAAAGGAAAATAATAATCACATAACGTTTGCACCGCATCATCAATTGATACTTGTTGGCAATTGATTTGAGTCTGTGGATTTTCCGCTTTAGCCAAAAACAATAACTCATCAATCATGCGGGTAAGCCGCGAACATTCTTCCATCGTCGACGCCAGCACTCCGATATATTCGCCACTGGAACGCGACTTGGACAATGCCACTTCGGCCTCGCCCATAATATTATTCACCGGCGTTCTCAGTTCATGCGCCAGGTCAGAGGAAAAACCGGAGAGCCGCTCAAAAGAGTCATCCAGGCGCGCCAGCAAGTCATTGAACGTATTGGCCAGAAATGCAATTTCTGTGGGCATTTGTTGCGTATCAATCCGCTGATGCAGTTTCTCGGCATTGATGTTCTGGATTGCTGTGCTCATTTGATCCAGTGGCCGCAATCCGCGACGCGTCACCCAATACCCGGTGATGGCTGCCAGCGCCACACCGACCACCAACACTGCAATTAAACGACTGCGGTAGGCGGTCAACAAAGTTTCATCTGCCTGCAACTCCAGCAAGGCCTGAATAAACAATTGATCTTTGTGTTGAGCCGAGATGATTTCAACGGATGCGACTCCCAGCAGCAATAACTGGCTGGCACCAATAAACTTTGTGGTTAATATCTGTTGTCCGCTGGCTTCGCTGATGACAGGAAAACTGAAATCGTCAGGCAAATCCGGCATGCGCTGCGACTGAATGATCAAATCACCGCTTGAATTAACTATCCGCACAAAGACGTGATGCGGAAATGCCGGATGAATAGCTGAAGAATGCGGCATTTCAGAATGATGATGTTCAACATCAATCAATTGCTGGAGTTGCTCGCCAAATAGCAAAGAATGTGCAAAATAATCTGAAATTTGCTCAATTTTTGTTTTCAGTAGTCCTTGGTGTTCAGTTTGCAGATGCTCAACAACCGACCAGTACAGTACGGCAGAAGCCACCAACAGAATCGAAAAAGAAGTGACTGCATATAACAGGGCAAGCTTGCTGGCCAGTGAAGAAAAACGGAAAAATTGCATGCCCTGCACTGACGTTTCCGTTAACGACGCTTGCGTTTACTGAACTCCACCAGGCGCTTACGTTTTTTCTGTTGTCGTTCAGTCAATTTGTTTTTCTGACCATGGAACGGATTATCAGGTGACTTGAACATCAACTTGATCGGCGTCCCTCTTAAACCAAGCTGTTCACGATAATAATTCATCAAAAACCGCTTGTAGGAGCCGGGCAATGAATCCGTCTGTACACCATGTATAACAACCACAGGCGGATTGCGCCCACCCTGATGCGCATACTTTAGTTTAATGCGGCGGCCTCGCACCATGGGGGGCTGATGAGATGCCAACGCATCATTCAGAATGCGGGTTAACTCTGGCGTGGACATATCGACCATGGCCGAGTCATATAAATCATGTACCACATCAAACAACTTTCCGACACCACTGCCATGTAACGCAGAAATGTGATGCTTTTCGGCAAAATCAAGAAAGGGTAACTTGAGATCCAGCTGTTTTTTGACCAGGTCTTTATGCTCAGTCGAAATACCGTCCCATTTGTTCAAGCCAATTACCAATGCTCGTCCCGCTTCCAGCACCAGGCCCAGCAAATGTGCATCCTGATCAGTCACCCCTTCACTGGCATCAATCAGATAAATCACCACATTAGACTTTTCAATTGCCTGCAAAGCCTTGATCACGCTGAATTTTTCTATCGCCAGAGAGACCTTTGATTTACGCCGCATGCCGGCTGTATCAATCAGGGTAAATTTTTGGTTATTTCTTTCAAACGGAATATAGATACTGTCGCGAGTCGTCCCCGCTTCATCATATACAACAACCCGCTCTTCACCCAGCAGGCGATTAACCAGTGTTGACTTACCCACATTCGGGCGCCCGACAATGGCGATGCCAATGCCGCGATCTTCGTCGTCCTCATCTTCATTCGCATGAGGTAAAACTTCATCTATGCGTGCAAGTAATTCATGAACACCACGCCCGTGGGACGCAGCGATATGTATTGGTTCACCCAATGCCAAGGCAAAGAAATCGGCGGAAGCAACATCAATATTAATGCCGTCAATTTTGTTGACAACCAAAACGACCGGCTTGCTAAGCCTGCGCAAATTATTGGCAATCACTTCATCAGAGGCATTCATCCCTTCGCGGGCATCCACCATAAAAAACACGACATCCGCTTCCTGCAAGGCAATATCCACTTGCTTTTTGGCAAAGACATCAATCCCTTCCGAGTCGTCGGAGATACCGCCGGTATCCACCACCAGACAATCGCTTTTTCCACGTTTAACGCGACCATATTTGCGATCCCGGGTTAATCCGGGATAATCTGCTACCAGTGCCTCGCGACTGCGCGTCAGATAATTGAATAAGGTCGATTTACCAACATTTGGCCGCCCGACCAGGGCAATTACTGGCAACATCAAAATACTCTGGCTTGATAGGCCGCCAAGGTTCCATCCTTGGCATAGACATACACTGTATTTTCCACCACCACCGGTTGCGCTTCAATTGCGGCATCTGTAACCTGGACACGCGCCAATTGCCTGCCATCGCTGATCGCCAACCAATGTAAATAGCCTTCAAAGTCACCGACCACAACAAAATCTTCATACGCGACCGGTGTCGTCAACCCCCGGTGTTTTAATTCATCCTGCTTCCATAATGAGGCTCCGTTGCGTTGATCCAACTGCCACACCTTACTGTCTGCATCACTGACATAGACATAGCGCCAGTCGTGACCCAAACCTGTAAATGAAGAGACATCTTCATTACGCCACAACACATCACCATCAATATCCAGTACTGCCGACGTTCCGCCTTGGAAACTGGAAATATAAACCACTCCATCAGAGACAACCGGGTCCGCATCCAAATCGACCAATCGTTCCACTTCTGAACGGCCGCCTGGGATGGCGATACTGGTTTCCCACATATTTTTTCCATCACTTAATCGCAATGCCGTCATTTTGCCGTTGGCATAACCGACGATAACGGCATCTCCAACAACAAGTGGCGTGCTGCTCCCTCTGATACTCAAGGCTGGCACACTACGCTCAAACTCCCACAGTTTGCCTCCATCATTCTCGCTCAGCGCCAGCACTTTACCATCGATGGTTCTGATTATCACCTTGCCATCAGCCAACACCGGAACAGCCAGAATCTCGCTGGACACCCGGGTTTTCCATTTTTCATCACCACTTTCCAGATCAAAAGCAATCACCTCCGCATCACTGCTGCCCATGACCACCAGGTCAATGCCACTCCCAGGCCCTGCTGAAAAGGAATATTCTGAATCCACACTCCAGACCACCTCGCCGGAACGCACATCTCTAGCCTCTAACAAGCCATTTTGATCTGCGGCAAATGCTTTGCCATAGGCAATGGTCAGTATCAGTTTTAAAAAATGATCTTCTGCCCCCGAACCGTTATCTTCACTCCACAGTTGATCAATCTCAATTTCTGGAGAATATTCAAGCAACGGGGCAGGAGGTGCATTATTATCTTCACCCCCGGAAAAAAAGCCCGCCGCACTATCTACCAGATCGCCACCCGCCTCAAAAACTGCACAACCATGCAGGGAAAACATTAAACCAAGAAGACACATTATCCGGACTGGTTTAACTGAATTGCGCGACTTTCTCACCGACTGCTCCAAACCACATCCTAAATTAAGGTTCAACGCTCTGCTCAAGTTCAGGCGCGCTAATATCATCCAGCTTAAATTGCAGGAACGGCGACAAGCCCCCTGTTCTTATCGCGCTTTGATATGCTGTTCTTGCTTCTCCTAATCGATCCAAAGCGACATACAAATCACCCGTTAATTCATCGTAGCTCGAAGAAAACCCTTCTGAAGAAGCAAGATCTGCCTGGGATATGATTTCTAATCCTTTCTCATATTCCTTACTGGCCAACATCAAACGTGCAAGTCTTAACCTTGCCACATGCTTGATTTCTTCATCCGACGCCTGATCCATCAATGTCTGTAACACAGATTTAGCCGCTTCAAGATCATTTTGCTCAACCTTGCTTTTTGCCAACGCCAGTGCGCTGTACTGAGCATATGGTGTAGACGAAAAATCGGCAGAAATCTTCTCAACCATTTTATCGACCGACTCGTATTTTTCAGCGCGTAATGCATCCATTAATTGGTCATATTGCGCAGATGCCCGGTTTAATTGACTATCACGATTTGATTGCCAAAAATTCCAGCCCACAACTACAGCAACCGCCAAGCCAGCCCCCACAAGTGAGGACGTGCCATTCTCTTTCCACCAGCGTTTTAAAGCTTCTACCTGTTGTTCTTCAGATTCGTAAATTTCCACGGTCTTTCTCTAATAAATTAATCTCAATTCTTTCGATCAGCTGTCTGCTTTCCAGCCAGCCAATGTATCCACAAGGTCTGTGAGTGACAGACGTTGCTGCGCCTGTTCTACACGCAGGTTTTTTAGGCCCACGCAATTATTTTGCGCTTCATCCTCGCCAATGATAATGGCAAACCGGGCACCTGACTTGTCTGCCTTTTTGAACTGGCTCTTAAAACTTCCGCCACCACAATTAAGCTGGACTTTCAGTCCAGTCAACGCTTCGCGCAAATGTTCCGCAACCTGCATCCCCAGTTGCTGTTGCGCATCACCCACGGCGATGACAAAGACATCGGTCACCGCATCAGCCGTCACCTGTTGCTGCATTTCAACCAGGGACAGCAATCGCTCCATACCCAGCGCAAACCCGATGGCAAAGTTCTGTTTGCCCCCCAATTGTTCAATTAAGCCATCATAACGCCCGCCTGCACAAATCGTCCCCTGCGCACCCAATTCATCAGTAACCCATTCGAAAACCGTCTTGCCATAATAATCCAGTCCCCTGACCAGACGAGGGTTCAGCACATAGTCGATACCCAATACGTCGAGGGACTTGGTCAAGGTTTGAAAATGCCTGCGACTTTCTTCTCCTAATGAATCCATTAATTCAGGTGCGCCGGCAATCAGCTCTTTCATATCGGGGTTTTTACTGTCCAGAATGCGTAATGGATTGCTATCCAGTCGACGTAAACTGTCTTCGTCCAGCTTTTCAAGATGCTGTTTTAAATAGGTCACCAGCTTCTCTTTGTATTGCACACGTTCATCGGTTGTCCCCAATGAATTTAATTGCAGTTCCACCTTGTCACGTATGCCCAGTTTACGCCATAGACGATCACTGAGCAGAATCACTTCGGCATCGACATCCGGCCCGGCCATGCCGTAAGTTTCCACACCCAGCTGATAAAACTGGCGATAGCGTCCTTTTTGCGGACGTTCATGACGGAACATAGGGCCACAATACCACAGCCGATGCACCTGATTATGTAACACACCATGTTCCATACAGGCTCTGAGGCAGCCTGCGGTTCCTTCCGGCCGCAGAGTTAACGAGTCCCCATTGCGGTCATTAAAGGTGTACATTTCCTTTTCGACAATGTCCGTTACTTCGCCGATTGAACGCTTGAATAATTCTGTTTTCTCAACAATCGGCAGGCGAATTTCACGATAGGTATAACTTTCCAGCACGTCCCTGATAATACCTTCTACTTTCTGCCACAGCGGAGACTGCTCGGGCAGAATATCATGCATCCCGCGTATCGCCTGAATTTGCTGTTGTTTTGCCATGCTTCCTTTTTTATTACTTTTTGTTTACTGATCATTCATCTGCCTGACCCGCTGTGCAAAGGGTGATGCAGGAAATTTGGTTAATAACTGCCGAATATAGGATTCACTGAGAGATTGATTTCCCACCGCCCGTTCAGTCTGAATTGCTGTCCACAAACTTTGCTCGGTATGTTCAGCCACTTCAAGATAACGCTCCAGAAATGCACGTGCCGACATATATTTTCTATTACTGAAACTGATCTGCTGCATTTCCACCAACGCAGGTGAAAACCGAGGATTAGCCTGTAATGCCTGACGAAAAACCCCTTCTGCCTGGTCTACATCCAACTTTGCCTTGTAACATAGCCCCATGTTGGTCAAAGCAAACCATTTTCGATTATTCAATGGATTTTCCTGTGCCTGGTTTAGTAGTACCAACCCTTTATCGTATTTATTCTGCAAACAAAGAAAACGCCCGAAATTGTTTAACAAACCGAAATTTTCCGGATCTAATTTCACCGCTTCGGAAAAATGTCGTTCAGCCAGCTCCATTTTTTGCAGCCTTTGATAAAGCACCGCTAATGCATTATGGCTGTCGGCATTTCTATCATCCAGTTCCACAGCCTTTTCCAGTTTTTCTTTGGCGACATCCAGCATACCCAGCTCAAGATAGCGCGCACCCATTTGTAAGTTCAGTTCAGCCTTATTTGAGGGCGCAGCCTTGGAAGCCGATTTTTTTTTTGGTGCGGCACATGCGCTTAACAGCACGCATAATGCCAGGATGACACAATGAACAAACTTCTGTTGGTGCTGCATTTTATGCTCTCATCTGCTGTATTTTAAGATGTCTCCGACTTTTATCCTTTACCTGCCCAACCAATTGACCACAGGCTGCATCAATATCTTCACCTCGTGTTTTCCGTATCGTGGTCACCAGACCGGCATGATGCAACATATCACGAAATTGCATAATTCTTGGCATTGGCGTACAGGCATAATCTGTCTGTGGAAAGGGGTTAAACGGAATCAGATTCACTTTTGATGGTACATGACTTAGCAGCCGAATCAATTCCCTGGCATGCTGTCGGCTATCATTGATTCCATCCAGCATGACATATTCAAAGGTAATGTGGCGGCGTGGCCCGGCTTTAGCATAAGCGCGACAAGCCTCCATCAACACAGCCAAAGGATATTTTTCATTTATTGGCACCAACTGGTTGCGCAATTCATCGGTGGGTGCGTGCAGTGACACTGCCATACTGACATCACAAACATCATTCAGGCGATTCATCGCGGGCACAATGCCAGAGGTGCTGATGGTCACTCTGCGTTTGGATAAACCAAAAGCAAAATCATCCATCATCAGATTCATCGCCGCCACCGTATTGTCAAAATTCAGTAACGGTTCTCCCATGCCCATCATCACCACATTAGTAACCCGAGCAGACCCTCCCAGGCGTTGCTGGGCAATCACCACCTGGCCGATAATCTCTGATACTTGCAGATTACGATTAAACCCCTGACGTGCAGTGGAACAAAAGGTACAGGCCAATGCACAACCAACTTGCGAAGACACGCACAAGGTCCCGCGGCTTCCTTCCGGAATGAAAACCGTTTCCACCTGGTTACCGCAACTCATTTGCACCACCCATTTACGGGTGCCGTCTGATGCGACTTTTTCCAGAAGAATTTCCGGTGCCTTGATAGTGCAGTGTTCTATTAAATAGGCACGCAAAGACTTGCTCAGGTTGGACATCTGTTGAAAATCTTCAACACCTTCCTGATAAATCCATTTCATTACCTGGGTGGCACGAAACGGTTTTTCACCCAATTCGACAAAAAAGGCCTGTAGACCTTTTCTGTCGAAATCAAGCAGATTAATCAGTTCTGACTTATCGGATGCGCTCACAAAGCTGATCTTCCGAGAAAAAGTAAGTAATCTCTTCCTTAGCCGTTTCCGGTGCATCAGACCCGTGAACCGCATTCTCATCAATGCTTTGAGCGAAGTCGGCACGAATTGTTCCCGCCGCAGCTTCAGCCGGGTTGGTCGCTCCCATTAATTCACGATTTTTCAGGATAGCATCCTCACCTTCCAGAACCTGTACCACCACAGGGCCTGAAATCATGAAATTGACCAGGTCATTGAAAAAAGGGCGCTCTTTATGCACAGCATAAAAACCTTCTGCCTGTTCTTTGCTTAATTGCACCATGCGTGAAGCCACAATACGCAGACCGTTTTTTTCAAAGCGAGAGACGATTTCACCAATAACATTTTTTGCTACTGCATCAGGTTTGATGATTGAGAACGTACGTTCAATTGCCATTTTTACTCCAGATTGGTTACGTTAAAAAAATAAGAAATTGTAAGTTAAAGATGTTTATATTTAATGAATCTCATCAGGGAAGATGGTCAAAATCAGCGCCTTCTTTCTCCGGCAACATCAAGTCTTCTTTGGCGACGCCCAAGGACAACACCACCGGACTTGCTACATAGATGGAAGAATAGGTCCCAATAACCACGCCTATCAATAATGCCAGTGAGAAATTATGAATAATTTCTCCGCCCAGAATGGCGAGTGCCACCAAAACCAGCAAGGTCGTCAAAGAGGTCATTAATGTACGGTTCAAGGTTTGAGTCAACGATACATTCATCACGTAGACAGGATCACCTTTTCGTAATTGACGAAAATTCTCCCGGATACGATCATACACAACAATCGTATCGTTCAATGAATATCCTATAACTGCAAGAATAGCCGCCAACACGGTTAAATCAAACTCCATGGAAAACATTGAGAAAATCCCCAAGGTAATGACCACGTCATGCACCAGTGCCGCCACCGAGCCAAGAGAGAACTTCCATTCAAAACGCCAGCCCACATAGATCAGAATCCCCAGCATGGAATACAGTAAAGCCAGCCCGCCGTCCTGGGTGAGCTCATCTCCGACTTGCGGGCCGACAAACTCTACTCGTCTTAGTTGGGCCTGTTCAGAGGCACTGTTATTGATGGATTGCAGCACTTTATCACTTAATTCAGAACTGCTTAGCGCGTCATCTGGCTTGATGCGAATCAACACCTCTTTGGATGAACCAAAGTTCTGGACAGTTGCATCCTCAAATCCAGACTGGTCCAGTCGATCACGCAGTTGAGTCACGTCTGCAGCCTGCTGATAACCCACTTCAACCAGGGTTCCTCCAGTAAAATCAATCCCCAGTTTTAACCCGTTGATTGCCAGCGAAACGATGGACGCCACAATCAGCAATCCGGAAAAAATCATGGCAAAGCGACGTTTACCTAAAAAATTAATTTCGTTTTTCATAGGGTTATCAGATAAATAATTTTTGTATTTTGCGTCCGCCGTAAATCCAGTTGATCAGCATACGCGTGCCCCAGATTGCGGTAAACATGGATGCCAGAATACCAATTGACAAGGTCACGGCAAAACCTTTAACTGGCCCGGTTCCAAAACCGAACAACACCAGCGCAACCAGCAAGGTGGTGATATTGGCATCCCAGATGGTTTCAAATGCTTTCTCATATCCGCTGAAGATGCTGGACTGCGGTGCCTCACCTGCACGCAGCTCTTCCTTAATCCGTTCAAAGATCAATACGTTGGCATCAACAGCCATCCCGACGGTCAAGACTATGCCAGCAATGCCCGGCAGGGTGAGTGTAGCCTGAATTAAGGACAGCACAGCCACAATCACCACTAAATTAAACAGCAAGGCGATATTGGCCACCAGCCCAAACACTTTGTAATACACCAGCATAAAGACAATCACCAGCGCCAGCCCGACCATTACCGACAACATCCCTTTATCAATATTATCCTGCCCCAGACTTGGCCCCACTGTACGTTCTTCAACTATATCCACCGGCGCAGCCAATGCTCCCGCTCTTAGCAGCAAGGCCAGATTTCTCGCCTCCTGCGCATTATCCAGGCCAGTTGTCTGAAAGCGCTTACTGAATGCATCACGGATTGTTGCTACGCTGATGACTTTTTCCACTTTCTCCTTCTGGCGTACTTTTTTGCCGTTAACCACACGGGTTTCGTTACGATACTCGATAAAAACCACGGCCATCGGCTTACCGATATTTGCCTGCGTCATTTTGCCCATTTTTTTGGCGCCGACACCGTTCAGTGTAATCATCACCGCAGGCGAACCATCCTGATCAATACCTGAAGAGGCATCGATGACCTGGTCACCAGTCACAATCACGCGACGCTTCAAGAGAATAGGCCGCCCATCTTTTTCATAGTACAAACGGCTGCCAATCGGCATACGGCCCTTAACTGCTTTTTGTACATCGTTTTCTACATCAACCAGCCGATATTCCAACGTCGCAGTCTTACCCAGAATTTTTTTAGCACGGGTCGTATCCTGCACCCCTGGAAGCTGCACCACGATGCGATTATCTCCCTGCTGCTGAATGACTGGCTCTGCCACACCAATTTCATTCACCCGATTACGCAAGGTTGTCATGTTTTGTGCCAGTGCAAATTTCTTGATTTCGAAAATTTCTGCTTCAGGAATAGTGGCTAACAATGAAAGTTCTTCCGCATTATCCTGAATATCAAGATTACGAAAATCTTTGTCAATCAATTGAACTGCGGCGGCAAAGTCTTCTTCATTACGCATAATAATGCGGGTGGCGCCTCCTTCCTTTTTCACCGAGCGGTAACGCAGCTTGGCTGCTCTGAATGATGCACGAATATCATTGTAATAGCGCTCTTCCGCCTGCTTGATTGCCGCATCCATATCTACCTGCAACAGGAAATGTACACCACCACGCAAATCCAGACCCAGATACATCGGCTCTGCATTCAAGACGCTTAACCAGGGAGGTGTTGCCGGCGCCAGGTTCAACGCCACAGTGACTTTACTGCCTAATGCTTCACGTAACAAATCGGCGGCTTTTAATTGCTCATCGGTATCAGAAAACCTGACCACCACCCGGCCATCCGCAAACGTGAATGATTTGCCTTCCAATCCTGATTGTTGCAGCACTTGCTCGGCTTTATCTACCTGTGCCTGCTCCAAAGGGGTGGTCAGAGATGATGAAATCTGCACAGATGGATCACTGCCAAACAGGTTTGGCATCGCATAAAACACGCTGACAAACAATGCCAGCATAATCAGAAAATTTTTCCAAAGCGGGAAATGGTTTTGCATTTTTATTCCATTCTATAAACAACGAAGGCCCGCCACCTGCTGGTAGTCGAGCCATGTGTTGTCAAAACAAAGTATTGATTAATTGCCCTTGTTCTTTTTAGTAATTGTTTTGTAAGTACCTTTAGGCATCATGTTGGCAATCGCATGACGCTGCACCTGGATGAACAGATTGTCGCCAATTTCCAGTTTGACGAAATTTTCATCAACCTCAGCCACTTTACCCAAAACCCCACCTGACGTGACCACTTCGGCCCCTTTTGAAAGCGCCTCAATCATTTGCTTTTGTTCCTTGCTTTTCTTCTGTTGAGGTCTGATGAACAGAAAATAAAAAAACACCAGTACACCCAATGGGAATAACAGGGCCTCAAACCCCGGTTGCTGGCCGCCTGGCGCAGCCCCTTCCGCTAATGCATTAGAGATAAAAAAACTCATTGCCATCCTCAATAATTATCGTTATGTCGTCATTCCGGCAGGACGCCGAAAAAAATCAGCCCATTATGCCATAGATGGTATGCTTTTTCCTCTTTGTTGATAAAAACTCTCTACAAACGCCGAGAATGTCTGTTGCGCAATCGCTTCGCGCATCTGCTCCATTAAACGTAAATAGTAGTAAAGGTTGTGGATCGTATTGAGCCTTGGCCCCAACATTTCGCGACACTTATCAAGATGACGAAGATAGGAAAGCGAATAGTTTTTGCATGTATAACATTCACAGGCCTCATCAATCGGCCCATCATTAAAACGATACTGACTGTTGCGAATGTTGACCTCGCCAAAACGGGTAAACAAATGTCCGTTTCTGGCATTTCGTGTCGGCATCACACAATCAAACATATCTATGCCCCGCCGCACCGATTCGACCAGGTCTTCCGGGGTGCCTACCCCCATCAAGTAGCGGGGCTTATCCTCCGGCATTATGCCCTGCAGCACATCAAGTGTAGACATCATTTCTTCTTTAGGCTCACCAACAGACAGACCTCCGATCGCGTAACCATCAAAACCGATAGCTTTTAAACCGGCAACAGACTCTTCACGCAGATGCGGGTACATGCCCCCTTGAACAATGCCAAACAGTGCCGATGGATTATCGCCATGTGCGGCTTTACTGCGTTCTGCCCAGCGCAGGGATAAGCGCATGGAGTCTGCAGCTTCCTGCACGGTGGCCGGATATGGCGTACACTCATCAAAAATCATGACAATGTCTGAACCTAGATCACGCTGCACCTGCATGGATTCCTCCGGCCCCATAAAGATTGAGCGCCCATCCACCGGTGATTTAAAGGTCACCCCTTCTTCACTGATTTTGCGCAACGCGCCCAGACTGAACACCTGGAACCCGCCCGAATCAGTCAGAATGGGCTTTTCCCAGTGCATAAAATCGTGTAAATCACCATGCGCACGCATCACCTCCATGCCGGGGCGCAGCATCAAATGAAAGGTGTTACCGAGGATAATTTGCGCACCGATTCCGGTAAGTTCTTCCGGTGTCATGGCCTTGACAGAGCCATAGGTGCCGACCGGCATAAAAATAGGGGTTTCTATCCTCCCCCGAGGAAAACTGAGACGGCCACGCCGCGCATGACCATCCAGGTTCAGTACATCAAATTGCATTTTTCTGCCAAAAAATCAGCTTATTATAATCTGACCAGACACAAAAAAATGCATTTGATCATTTTCATTATTGCTTTTCAAACACCAGATTCACCGTCGCAGGAACAGCAAGACTGATAGAAGGCAGTTTGGCAATCTCACGCAATCTTTCCACGCCGTTTACCAATCCATAATCAGCCATATTCAGCATCAGTGGTCGCGTTGTCGTCACATAAAGTTGTTTTTTTGAAAGCGCAACCGCTTTAAGTTGAGCCTCCACTTTTTGCTTTTTCCCATGCAAATAGACCAGCACATCCACGTCTTCTTCCACTGTTTTACCTGCCTTAATATCGGTCAATAACTGTGGTTTGATGTTTGCCGTGACTTTAGCCTGTTGAAATTTTGCGGTTTCAAATAAAAACTCGCGCATGCGCTTATTACGAATGGGTATCAGTGTCTCAACGCTATCCAGATCAACATTAAATCTCAGTTTGCCTTTATCACTTAACGTGCCCGACATTTTCTTGAAGGTATGAATCTCGCCTACGCTGGACTTCTTAACTGACACAAAATGCACGCTAGATTGTTCAGGCACCAGCATCCAGTCTGCCCGAACCATTGGAACCGTCAGCAGGACACTTAACCAACACATATTAATAACAATTTTCTTCATTACATTTCTCCTGATTTTATTTATCACCATCAACCCTTTAATTTTCCTTCCAGACAGAATTTCTGTCACACCAGGCCAAACAAACTGCATACCAAATCAGTACCGGCACCATCATAGCCAACCAGCTCCAATCTTCGATTAAAAACACCTGTTTTAACCATGCCGGTTCAGTAACAAACAACGTCCAGGGTACACAATACAAGGTAAACAAAACACTCACCCCAATCAGTATCAGCGCACCTCGACGGGTATTAATACTAGAGAATGCCAAAAACACCCAGAGTGGCGTCTTTTCATCTTTTTCCATAGATAACTTCCTTAATATTCAGTGGGTTGTACTATTTATATTAGATAAACGCTATGCTAAGAAATGTCCTTCCAAATCCAGTGTCTTAAAAACACTTTGTAATTATATTCTTCACCTATTGCAAAGTGAGGCGAATTCTAACACAACAATAACTTTGGGGGACAAAATGGCTAATGCAGAATTGATTAACCAGCTTGGGGGTAAGCAGCATTTTCACTCATTTATAGCTCATTTGTATGACAACATGCTTGATGATTATCGCATCAACCGTTTTTTTAACCATGATAATGCGAATGATCAAAAACAACATCTGGAACAACTGCTGACGGCGCTGTTGCTGTCGAATGTGAATACTGAACAACGTGCCAACCTGCTTGATAACTATTTCAGCAGTGCCTTCTCCCGCAGCAAACGAAAAAGCTTTACTTCTGCGGCGGACTGGAGCTTTTTTGGTGAAGTCATCGAACAAGATGAGCCAAACACGGAACAAATGTCAGATGGTCATTTTTTCCTGTTGCGAATGATGCCGGACGATGAAAATTACGATGTTTTTCTGGAAAACCTGCAAAAAACACTGCATGACAATGGAATTAACAGCAGCTTGGCAAAAGAAATTATGTCCTTGGCAGAAAATTCACGCGAAGCTATTTTAGGACGACAAATTCCGTGGCATTAAGGAATCTCTGATTAAGTTGGTTAGTATTTAGCGCAGAAAAAACTGTCGCTATTTTTCGCGAAGTGAGCAGTAATAGTCATTCTATTGCGCCGATCTTCGTAGAAAATAGCGACAATTTTAGCAAGCTAAAAATAATTGGACTTGATCAGAGGTTCCCTAATGCTTTGCAGATATTATTTCCATATACCCGTCCTTATAGGAAGGATATTTAAATGTATACCCTAACTGTTTAATTTTTTTATTACTGCAGCGTTTATTTTGCCCCACAGATTCATTACTTTTCTCTGGAGCCACGCAATGTTGCAGCTCAGCTAACCAGTTCATCACTTCCCACTTGGACACTGGTGAATCATCAGACGCCAGGTAAACCTTATCAAGCGCAGCACCCTGACGTTGCAGATCAAACAACATCAGCAATATGCCTATACAATCATCTTCATGAATACGATTTGTGTAACTGGCTGGTGAATATTGAACCGGTAACCCGGTGCGGCTTAGCTCAAGTAAACGCCTGCGATCTTCGCCATAAATACCAGAAAACCTGACGATAATTGCTTTTGCAAATGCCTGTTGAATGCTTTGTTCCGCCTTCAGTAGATAGCGGGCACTGACTGTCTTGGGCCGGGTCAGACTGTCTTCATCCACCCACTCGCCCTGGTTTTGACCATAAACACTGGTTGATGAAACAAAAAACCAGCCCAAACTGTTTTTTGCACTCGCGAAATAGCTGATCAAATTATTGATTCCAACCTCATATAACTGCCTGTAGTTTTCCACATTTCTCGGAAAACAGGAGACTACACAAAAAATAACGTCAAAATCCCTGGGCAATGGGTGCAATGTATCTGCCTTGGATATATCAGCATAGATATAGTCTATGTGCGGTACAGGGCTTTTCACGGCTTGCCTTTTCAGTATCATGACCTGATGATGAACAGATAATTTCAAAGCCAGTTTTTTGCCAAGCGCGCCATAACCAACAATTAATATTTTTGCCATTGACCTAATGTTTTTATTCCCCATCCCTTTATTAATTGACGTTGTCAACCTTATTTCCTGGGCGTTTTTTTATTTTTTACTTGGGTTTATCTTCATCCTCAACTATCTATACGGTCCCACAACCTATCCAAAATGGAGACAACCGGTACATAAAAACATATACACATTATTATGGAAAGCATTCTGGCCATTTCTTATAGTGATTAACGGCATCTTTTTTTATATCGATTATAGAATTAAACCTTTAACCTATACGAAAGATAGCTGGCGAACCATGCACCAGATTTTTTATGCCGGTTCTCTGGAGGACGATTGCAGTCTGGAGGCTATCAATCTATAGCCAACATAAAACTTCAGTGGCATTTATCACAGTCTCCTAGCTCTGTTTCTATGCCTCTATTTCACGCTGCTTATTACCATGCGTTTTATTTATCCAGAACTAGTGTTTGATTGTACATTATTATATTTTGAACATGGCTACTGCTTTAATTAACAAGGACTTTATATGATCACCCCTCCATCACATCAAAAAAAAGCTGTGTTACTGGTTAATCTAGGCTCTCCGGACCAGCCTGAACCGGCTCAGGTTAAACAGTATCTGGATCAATTTTTAATGGATCACCACGTCATCCAGCTCCCCTGGCTCATCCGCAGAATGATTGTCAGCCTGTTTGTATTGCCTACCCGCCCCAAGGCATCAGCAGAAGCCTATCAATCGATCTGGACATTGCAGGGATCACCGTTGCTGGTCTTGTCGAGAGCATTGCAGGCCGCGATACAGCAACAGGTTTCCATACCGGTTGCATTAGCCATGCGTTATGGTCAACCCAGCCTGGAAAGTCAATTAAATCTATTATTGCAACATGATGGAATTGAGGAAATACTGCTTTTTCCGTTGTATCCCCATTTTGCCGACAGTACAATCACCACCGTGCTAGACAAGGTGACAGCGCATCTGAAAGCTAAACGTAGTAAGGTAAAACTGCATGTGGTGCCTCCCTTTTATGCTGATGAGCACTACATCAATGCTTTGGTTGCCTCAGCACAAGCCTATTTACAACAGGACTATGACCATTTGATCTTCAGCTATCACGGTTTGCCTGAACTGCATATCAAGAAACTGGATACGTCCAAAAAACATTGTCTGGTCAACAAGGAGTGCTGCTCTCAACCACACCCTGCACACAAAACCTGTTATCGGCACCAGGTATTTGAAACCACGCGCTGCTTTGTTGAAAAATCAGGCATAGCCAGTGACAAATATTCCATTGCCTTTCAGTCCAGACTGGGAAAAGCCAAATGGCTGGAGCCCAATACTGAAGACATCATCCGCCAACAGGCCGCCAAAGGCGCAAAGAAAATTCTGGTGATCTGCCCGGCGTTTGTCACTGACTGCCTTGAAACACTGGAAGAAATTGCCATTCGCGGAAAGCAGGTGTTTTTAGACGCTGGCGGCGAAGAATTAACGCTGATTCCTTGCCTGAACACCCATCCGGAATGGATAACATTTACATCATCGATTGCAAATAATTTTCCAGCGAAACTTTCTCAATAAGTTCAAGCTGGGTTTCCAGCCAGTCGATATGTTCTTCTTCACTATCCAGGATGTGCTCGAACAGCTCTCTGCTGACGTAGTCCTTGACTTCTTCGCAATAGGTAATTGCTTCTCTCAGCAGGGGCACCGCCTTATGCTCCAGCTTCAGGTCGCATTCCAGCATTTCCTGCGGATTTTCACCAATCATCAGCTTGCCCAGGCTTTGCAGATTCGGTAACCCTTCCAAAAACAGAATGCGCTCGATCAATTGATCAGCATGCTTCATTTCATCAATCGACTCATGATATTCCTTTTCATTCAGCTTCTGAAATCCCCAGTTTTTGTACATGCGGGCATGCAGAAAGTATTGATTGATTGCAGTCAGCTCGTTTTCCAATGCCTGATTTAAATAACTGATGACTTTCTCGTCGCCTTTCATTTACAACTCCTTTACATGCTAAAAAATTCTGAAAAAAAATTAATACTCTGTTTGAGCATCACAAGGGGAGTACTTATTTTTGGATAATGTCCTCATTCATAGCCGATGTCAAATGCCTACACTGCTTTTCATTTAACAGGTGATGAATATCCTTGTTGCATTTACCGCAGTCGCCACCCACACCAAGACATTCAACCAATTGCTTGCGTGTGCAGAACCCCTGCTTGATTGCCGTTTGCAACTGACTGTCTGTGACTGCCTTACATAAGCATACGTACATGATTAATCCTCATCGTCATCATCTTCACTGCGTCTACGCTTCACTTGTTGAGGGTCAGCCGTGATTTTGCGGTAGATTTCGACTCGATCCCCTTCTTGCACTTCAGCAGTTAGTTTGGCCAACTTGCCAAAGATACCAACTTTCTGACGGCCAAGGTCAATTTCCGGAAACTGATCCAGAATTCCGGACAACTTGATCGTATCCTCTACATTACTGCCATCCGGCACTTCCAGCCGCATCCAGCATTGTCGATCAGCCTCGGCGTAACATACTCCAATATTCATCTCTTTATCACCTTAACCCATAATGTTCACCAGAGCGGCTTTGTTTATGGGATATTTTCAATGATTACAATACGTTGTCGCATATTTTATGCGCCACTTTTTAACTTCCAGTTTTTAGCTGAATAGTTTTCCCGGCGACTAGTTTTCCGGCATCGCATCATCCAGATCAGCCTCAACTGAATCAGCTTTGGCCTGGTTAATCTGCGCCAACCTGCGATCAATCACCCGCTTTCCGGCAATGATGAACCCCAACATGATAAATCCGCCGGGAGGCAAAGCCATTAATAAAAAGCCACGGTAATCGGGGATCAACGTCAGCTCCAGAAACTCAAACGCTTCGCCCAATAACAAAGTTGCATTGGCAAACAATGTGCCTGACGATGTTATTTCTCGTGCAGCACCCAGCACCACCAGTACCAGGGTAAACCCCAGTCCCATCATCAATCCATCCCAGATGGAGTGCATCACAGGCTGCCGTGAGGCAAAGGATTCGGCACGCCCCAGAATGGCACAGTTGGTGACAATTAATGGAATAAACAGGCCCAACACTTTATGCATTTCATGCATCCAGGCATTCATGCTCATATCTACCAGCGTCACCAATGTGGCGATGAGTAAAACAAACACAGGAATTCTGACTTCGCCAGGAATCAAATGACGATTGATTGAAACCACAAGATTTGAACTCACCAGCACAACCAGACTGGCTATCCCCATGCCGAGCCCGTTGGTCGCCGTCCCCGTCACGGCTAGTAACGGACACAAGGCAAGGTTCTGACTGAATACAACATTGTTGTCCCAGATACCATCTTTGGCGATTTTACGGGTTGTTTCAGATAGTTTAATCATGGTTCCTCGCTAAGCGGCCAGCAATGTTTTCTGGTGTTTGTGGAAAAACGTCAATCCCTGATAAACCGCCCTGACTATCGCTCTAGGGGTAATTGTTGCACCACTGAACTGATCAAACTTGCCGCCGTCTTTTTTGACCGCCCATTGCTCAATCGTCAGGTTTTGTAATGAATGTCCCTCAAACTCAAGAATCCAGCTGGATTTACTGACTTCAATCTTGTCCCCCAGGCCTGGTGTTTCTGCGTGGGAAATCACCCGCACGCCAAGGACATTGCCCTCTTTGTCGACACCCATAATGAGGTTAATCGCGCCAGAATACCCGCCCGTTGCCACCAGCCTGAACGAAACAGCATTCACTTTGCCTTGCTTGCGCGCCAGATACACCAGTGTTTCCTGCGCACCCAGCTTGTCATCAGCCGACTGGATATACACCGTGTCTTCAAGCAGGTTGTTATCGTAATATTTGTCTGGAATCACCTGCGCCAGAGAGGCTCTCAAATCTTCTTCCAGTCTTAGTTTGATCACATCACGGGTGTTGTAATCAGCCAGTCCCAGCAACGCGCTGGCCAATAATGCAAATCCCGCTAATAATAAAGACTGGTAGCTGATGCGGGTTTTTAATTCGTCCAGTGCCATCATTCTTTCAACTCCAGCGGCACCCCTTTACGGTTTCGACCATAAATACGCGGTTTGATGTAATGATCAATCAGTGGGGTCATCGCATTCATCAGCAATACCGCAAAGCCAGCACCTTCAGGGTAACCTCCCCAGGTGCGGATAATAAAAATCAACAGGCCACAGGCGGCTCCAAAGACCAGTTGGCCAATGGAAGAATTCGGTGAGGTCACATAATCCGTCGCAATAAAAAAAGCCGCACACATTAAGGCGCCGGAACCAAGATGCATCCAGGGACTTAAATAATGTGCGGGGTTCCACCAGTGAAAAATCGCAGAGAAAATCCACACAGAGAACAATATGGCAAACGGAACATGCCAGGTAATAACGCCTCTAAACAACAACCACACGCCACCAGCCATAATCAGTAGCGATGACGTTTCTCCCAGACTGCCGCGCATAACGCCCAGCCAGACATCCTGCAGCGTAAACAGTCCGTTCAGACTGTCCGGCAGCCAATGGTTCATTGACAACTCGGTCTTGACATGACCCAGCAGCGTAGCACCCGTCACAGCATCCAGTTGCTGCACTCCAGCAAACGTAATCGCCAGACCTGATGCAAAATCCGGCGCATCGGGTGAAAACATCGGCGTGACATTTGCCCAGGTCGTCATTTCCACCGGAAAAGAAATCAATAAAGCCACCCGCGCCAGCATGGCCGGGTTAAAAACATTCTGGCCCAGCCCGCCATACACATGTTTGCCGATCACAATCGCCAGCGCTGAGCCGGTCACACCTATCCACCAGGGCGCCCAGGGCGGCAGGGTCATTGCCAGCAACCAGCCGGTCAGAATGGCTGAACAATCCTGTAACGCAGTGACCGGTTTACCGGCCAGTTTCAGACACAGATATTCAACGACCACTGCCGACAAGACGGTAATGACAAACAGATTCAGTGCAGGCCAGCCAAACAGGTAGATGCCAAAGGCCGTCGCCGGCAAAATGGCCAACAACACCTCTAGCATTATCCCAGTCACTTTACTTTTGGCCCGGGTATGCGGGCCGCTGATCGGGTTTATTTTCATGCAGCACCTTCCTTCTCGGCTTCTGCTGCCGCTTTTGCTGCTTTTTCAGCTTTGGCTTTTTCTCTGGCTTCCTTGGCTGCTTTCCGTTTTGCCGCTTCTTCCGCTTTCTTTTGCTCGATACGTTGCATGCGTTTGTTGCGCTCATCTATCAGCTTTTGTGTCTGCTCTGACTTATGCGCCGCCTGTTGTCTTGAAACCATTTCACCCGAGGCGTATTTAAAATAATGCACCAATGGAATATTGGACGGACACACATACGAGCATGAGCCACAGCTGATACAGTCTTTCAATCCGATACTGACGGCTGAATCCAGCTGGTTAGATTTAATGCGGTTGGCCATATCCACCGGCAACAAACCAACCGGACACACCTGAATACAACTGGCACAACGAATACAGGGTTGCTCTTCACCTTCGGCAATTTCTTCTGCGGTTAACGCCAGCACCCCGCTGGTTGCCTTGACGATGGGCAAGTCACTGTGTGGCAACGCTTCGCCCATCATCGGGCCGCCCATTACAATGCGCGCGGTGTTATCCGCCTGAATCTGACAAAACTCGAATACATCAGAAATCAAGGTGCCGATCGGGACTTCGATATTTTGCGGCTGACCAATCGCATTACCACTGACCGTCACAATACGGTTAATAGAAGGTTCACCTTTACGTAAAGCATTATGAATGGCATAGGCGGTCGCCACGTTATGCATCAGAACACCCACATCCGTCGCTCTTGACCCGGCAGGCACTTCCTTACCCGTAATATAGCGAATCAACTGTCTGTCCCAGCCCATCGGGTAACGTGTCGGCACCGTGACAACGTCAATATTATTGAACGCGTCACTGGCCCGGGTCATGGCCGCTATGGCGTCAGGTTTGTTATCTTCGATACCGATTTTGGCCTGTTGCGCTTCCATACCGTGCAACATAATGCGGATGCCATCCACGATTTGATCGGCACGTTCCTGCATTAAACGATCATCACAGGTCAGGTACGGCTCGCATTCTCCACCGTTGATCAACAAGGTGTGAATTTGTGTTTTGCGCCCCAGATTAAGTTTTACTGCAGATGGAAACGTCGCACCGCCCATCCCGACTACGCCAGCGGCACCGACACGAAAAGAGACTTCTTCCGGCTCCAGCGCAAACGGATTGTCGACAGTTTTCAACTCACCCCACTCATCCTTACCATCCGTCTCAATGACTATGGTACGAATCGGCAATGCCGAAGGATGCGGTGCAGGATAAAAATTTATATCCGCGATGACGCCAGAAGTTGGTGCATGAACCGGAGCGGAAATCATGCCCTGGCTATGGGCCAGCATGTCACCCTTGAGTACCCGCTCACCTACTTTAACCACCGGTTCAGCAGGTTTTCCGACATGTTGCTGTAACGGGATATACAGCTTTTCGGTATCGGGAAATCAACATTAATGCGTTTTTCCGTAGTATTTGATTTGCGCTCCTCGGCATGCACACCGCCGCGAACCCGCAATAATTGCATTAAGCCAATCATGCAGCCGCCTTCAGCGGGTCTTCTTGTGGTTTATGCCAGCGCCAGTTTTTCAGCGTAACGTCCACCGGATGCATTTGCAGACATTCGGTAGGGCAGACTGCTACGCATTTTTTACAGGCAATACAGGCATCTGACACCACCACATGGATCTGTTTGGGTGCTCCAACGATGGCATCTGTCGGACATACTTTTAAACAACGCGTACATCCGGTACAGGTATCTTCACTCACTTTGGCCACCAGTGCTTCCGGGTCTTCCATTCCACTCAAATCCACTTCCACACCAAGAATACGGGCAAACTGTTCGGCCAGAGAACTGCCGCCCGGAGGACATAAGGTCACCGCAGCATCTCCTGCGGCCAGCGCTTCGGCTGCAGGTCTGCAGCCGGCATAGCCGCATTGGCCGCACTGCGAACCGGGCATTAGTTCTTCAAGTTCATCCACCAGTGGACTGCTTTCCACCTTGAAAAAACGAGCAGCAAAAGCCAGCAGCAAACCAAGCCCCAAGCCAAGTGAAGTCAGACTGATAATCGCGGAAATTACGTACACCCTACTTTCCTCCTGGTTACTTATATAGACCTGCAAAACCCATGAATGCCAGCGATAATATGCCGGCAGTAATAAATGCTATTGGCGTGCCGGCAAAGGTCACCGGCACCGCCATCAACGCCAATCGCTCGCGCAATCCGGCAAAAATAATCATCACCAGGGTAAACCCCAAGGCGGCACCAAAACCGAAAAACAGGCTTTGCGCAAAATTGTATTGCTCCTGAATATTAAGGAGGGCCACACCCAACACCGCACAATTGGTTGTAATCAATGGCAGAAAAATCCCCAGCACCTGATACAACACCGGACTGGTTTTATGAATAGCCATTTCGGTAAATTGCACGACGGCAGCAATCACCAGAATAAATCCAAGAATTCTCAGGAAACCGATACCCAGCGGCATTAATACCAGATGCTCCAGCAACCAGCTGGCTGCGGCGGCCAGGGTTAACACAAATGTGGTCGCCAATCCCATACCCAGTGCGGTATCCAGTTTATTGGAGACCCCCATAAAAGGACACAACCCCAAAAACTTGACCAACACGACATTGTTAACCAGTGCAGTTCCCAAGATGAGTAATAGATATTCAGTCACAAATCAGCCTTCGTCGTTAGTTGCTTCTGTTTCAGCATCATCCATGCCAATTGAATGGATTCACTGCAAGCCACAAAAACAGTGCAAAAAACACAATTTTAGTGCGTTTAATCTGTCACATAAAAAACACAGACTTTCTATCAGACGATTTATTTGTAGCAAAGCCTACATTTTTTTCCTTGGTGATTTTTGTTGCACCCCTGCTTGTACCGGTATATCGGCGTTAACTCTTATGCCATACCACTTATTGCGCCTTTCTCTACAAATCATCTGGCCTTCATTTTGCTTGAGTATTTTCAACCTTTCTGAAAACAATGCTGAAGATTTACTGAAGCTGCTGGAAACCGGATGAGCAGCGCAGGTAAAAGCAAGAACGTTTTCACACTTCACTTTATGGGTACCTCTACAAATAGTACTATTTCGTTAGAGCAACTCAGCAGTGCACGGACGACTACACGGTGAAATATTTTTGCTCCTGATCTGCATTCATTACCTCCATGTAGTTTATGCAAGAGATAGAGATCCACTGTGTATAAGGCATACAACAGGATTTGAGTACGCTGCCAATGCTGCTGCCGCAGAATTGTACCTTTAGAGAGGCACCCTTATGTTAATCGCGAAAATGTGTTGAGCAATTATGGAAAAAACATCACTTGAATATTTTCAAGCACATACAGAAATTGAAAAGATCATTAATCAATTAAACCCTGCCGTACTTGAATCAGAGCACGGGATTTTTATTGACAAGATCAAGGGCACGCAGCAAGGCATGCTGCCTGCCTGGATGTTTGTAGAAGCTGTAGAACAGGCTCCCATTGCCATTTCCATTACCGATAAAAAAGCCAACATTCTGTATGCCAACAAAGCGTTCAGTAAAGTGACCGGCTATACACCGAGAGAGGTCATCGGGCAGAACGAATCTTTTTTATCATTTAAATCCACTCCCAGACAGGTCTATTACGAACTGTGGCATACCATCAGCCGTAACCGCATCTGGCGGGGCCAGCTGATTAACAAACATAAAGATGGCAATCCTTATCTGGCGGAGTTAACCATTGCCCCATTACAGGATTCCAAAGAAAAAATCACCAATTATCTTGGCATGCACCGGGATATCACAGACACCTACATGGCGAAAAAGAAACTGAGCAATCAGAAAACCCTGATTGAATCAGTGATCAATGCCTCATCTGTGGCTATGGTGGTACTGGACTGTGATAACAAGGTTGTACTCGATAACCAGCAATACAAAATGCTGCAAAGTGATCTTGATCAAAAAGAACCCGCCCATTTATTTCTGGAACATTTAGGCAATGAACTGGGCAATATTCGCGAATACCTGGATATTCACAAACAGGGATTTAACGGCATTGAAATCCGCCTTGACAATGTCGCCAAGCACAACACGTTATGGTTTTCATGTTCCGGCAAACTGTTTTATGAAACCCGTGCGAATGCGATCAGTTTTTTTGAAGAGTCCCACGAAGAATATCTGTTGCTGAGCTTTACCAACATTACCCGTCAACGCCAGCATCAGGAGACAAAGTATCTGCAATCACTCAAGTCAATGATGGCGGAAGAAGAACAGATCCGCAGTATTCGTGAGACATTGCTGGGTACTATTCATCAGGTCAGCCAACCGATGAACCAGATCCGTGCGGCCATTCAGTTAATGCAACAGAAAAATGAAGAAGGTGCATTACTGGACCTGATGAAACAAATGGAGCTCAGTTGTCAGCAAACCGTCTCCACCTTAAACAACTGTGTGCCTGAAATTTCACCAACGGCAACCACATCAATCAATCTGAACAAAATTCTGCATGAAGTGCTGATGCTGCATAATAATCAATTCCTCACCAATGGCATTATTATTGAGTGGCAGCCGTGTTCAGTTCTGCCCAATACATTAGGTGCCGAAAACAAGATCCGCATGATGTTTAAACAGCTGCTTGATAATGCTATTGCAGCACTGAGCCGTCGTCATGATGATGGTGAGCGTGTGATAAATATCACCACCACATCCAATGACCGCCATGTGCTGGCGATTATCACGGACAACGGCCCGGGCATTCCCAAAGAAATACAGCACCAGGTCTTTCAACCTTTTTTCACCACCCAAAAAATGGGCGGCATCAAAGCGGGCATGGGACTGGTTATGTGTAAGGAAATCGTCCATTATTATCATGGCACGATTGAGTTTGATGCAGATTATACCGATGGTTGCAGGGTCGTCATCAGCCTGCCGCACATTAATGCCAGCGACTATGAAAGGTATGATCGATGAGTAGTCGCTATGAACTCGTAGAATCAGAACTGGAGACCTTGTATCAGGTCAGTCAGATATTAAACAGCCCTTCTGACCTCAATCAAAAACTGAACCACATTCTGAAAACCCTGCATATGCAACTGGCTTTGCACTCCGGCATGCTGGTGCTGCGTGAACAACAGGGTGACAGCTTGGTTGTGTGCGAGGCCTATGCCGAGGATGTCGACAAAACAGTGCGCTATCAACCCGGAGAAGGTCTGGTCGGAACCATACTTGATGCGGGAGAAACCATTGTCGTCGAGCGGCTCAAAGATGAACCCCGTTTTATCAGTCGGCTGGGCCTTTACGATGATGAACTGCCTTTTGTTGGCTCCCCAATTCTGGCCGATATTGGCGAAGTGGTTGGCGTCATCACTGTGCAGCCTCAGGACATTTCATTTCTGGGTGAACGCGCCCGCTTTCTTGAAATGGTGGCCAACCTGATCGCACAAAGCGTTAACACTCTGCGCACCATGGAGAAGAAACGCCAGGACCTGGTGGATGAACGCGATAACCTGAAACAGGCACTGGTTAAAAATTACCGCTTTGAAAATATCATCGGTCATTCGCAACCTATGTTGAGAGTGTTCGATATTATTCGTCAGGTCGCTAAATGGAATACCACCGTACTCATTCGCGGAGAATCTGGCACCGGTAAAGAAGTCGTCGCGAATTCCATCCATTTTAATTCTAGCTGCAGTAACGGCCCATTTTTAAAACTGAACTGTGCCGCACTGCCTGACAACCTGCTCGAATCGGAATTATTCGGCCATGAAAAAGGCGCATTCAGTGGCGCCATCGGACTACGCAAAGGACGTTTTGAACTGGCTGACAACGGCACCATCTTCCTCGATGAAATCGGTGAAATTTCCGCATCGTTTCAGGCTAAACTGTTGCGCGTCCTTCAGGAAGGCGAATTTGAGCGCGTCGGTGGCAGCAAGACTCTGCGTGTCAATGTTCGTATCATTGCCGCAACCAACCGCAATCTTGAAAAGGACGTTGCAGAAGGTTCATTCAGAGAAGATCTGTATTACCGGTTAAACGTCATGCCCATCAACATGCCTCCACTTCGGGAGAGACTGGAAGACGTTCCTGAATTATCCAGTTTTCTGCTTGCCCGACTATCCAAACAACAAGGCAATCGCACTCTGGAGATCAAGGAAAGTGCGTTACGTATTTTGATGAAATACAGCTGGCCAGGCAATGTACGGGAGCTGGAAAACCGGCTTGAACGCGCGGCCATAATGAGCCAGGACGGCATCATCGACCGCGATGTGATCAGTAAAACCGGTCTGGAAGAAGAAATTGGCATCACCCCGCCCCAGTCAAACACGATCAAGGTCAATTTTCAGGACGACAACCTGGACGAACGGGAAAAGGTGATTGCAGCACTGGAACAAAGTGGTTGGGTACAGGCTAAAGCGGCCCGCCTGTTGAATATGACCCCCAGGCAAATTGCCTATCGTATTCAGACGTTGAATATCAATCTTAAGCAGATTTAACCGGTACTGTGCCGGACAGGTGGAGTCTGCCCCCGCGTTGTCATCCTGAAACATTTACACCTCTAGACACCATTTTTTTGATTGTTTCCATCTAAACAATGCCATACATTTTGATTGTCACATACATGACAAGCCAAATCTCTCTCGCGCATTAAATAGTTATAACTTTTTATAAAACAATACCTTATACACCCAATACAACATGGCATACAGCGTGCTTTGATCAGGGAAACATAGTTAAAGAGGTGTATTATGGAATTACCCGTTATAAACGACCAACCCGAAGAATCCCAAGCGACTGGTTGCTCAAGCGACTCATGCGGCTCGACTGATGACCAGCTGGATCATTTATCTGATGATATCAGGGAAAAGGTGCAGAACCACCCTTGCTACTCTGAAGATGCCCACCATTATTTTGCCCGTATGCACGTGGCTGTCGCCCCTGCCTGTAACATTCAATGTCACTATTGTAATCGTAAATATGATTGTGCAAATGAATCTCGCCCAGGCGTAGTTTCCGAATTACTGTCTCCTGAGCAGGCGGTGAAAAAGACCATGGCCGTCGCGGCAAATATTCCGCAAATGACCGTACTTGGTATTGCCGGCCCTGGTGATCCACTGGCTAATCCGGAAAGAACTTTTGCGACGTTCAGAGCATTATCTGAGCAAGCGCCAGATATCAAATTGTGCGTATCCACCAATGGCTTGGCTTTACCTGATTCGGTTGAAGAATTGTCCAAGCACAACATTGACCACGTTACGATTACCATTAACACGCTGGACCCTGAAATCGGCGCGAAAATCTATCCGTGGGTGTATTGGAACAATCGTCGTATTAAAGGTGTTCGTGGTGCCAAAATCCTGATTGAGCAACAGCAAAAAGGCCTGGAAATGCTGACTGAAAGAGGCATATTGGTCAAAGTTAACTCCGTTATGATTCCCGGCGTAAACGATGAACACCTGGCTGAAGTCAGTCGCGTAGTTAAAGAAAAAGGCGCTTTCCTGCATAACGTAATGCCACTGATTGCTGAAGCCGAACACGGTACCTTCTATGGTGTTATGGGTCAACGTGGCCCCAGCCAGGACGAACTTCAGGCTTTACAGGACCAATGTTCCGGTGACATGAACATGATGCGTCACTGTCGCCAATGTCGTGCTGATGCGGTAGGTCTGCTCGGTGAAGACCGTGGTGATGAGTTCACCATGGATAAAATCGAAGAGATGGATATTGATTATCAATCCGCAATGGAAAAACGCAAGGTCATTCACGAAGCCATCGAACAGGAAATGAATGAGAAGCGTGTGGCTAAAGCTGAAAGCGATACCACGCAGGACATTTCACAACTGAATACCCGTCCCGTATTAATGGCTGTGGCTACCAGCGGTCAAGGTGTCATCAACATGCACTTTGGCCATGCGAAAGAATTCCTGATCTATGAAGCTTCACCAAGCGGTGTACGTTTTATCAGTCACCGCAAAACGGAACTATATTGCAGTGGCGATGATACCTGTGGTGAAGCTGAAACCGCATTATCACAAAATATTCGAACGCTGGAAGGCTGTGAAGTCGTACTTTGTTCCAAAATCGGCTATGAGCCCTGGGAGCAGCTGGAAACTGCCGGTATCCAACCCAATGGTGAGCATGCCATGGAAGATATCGAAGAAGCCGTGATGGCGGTTTACATGGAGATGGCTGAAGCCGGAAAACTTGATGAAACTTCTGAACAACAACTGGCTACGGCCTAGAAGGGTATATGTCTTTAAAAATTGTTGAAAGCTGTGTCAGCTGCCATGCCTGTGAACCCGTTTGTCCAAGCAAGGCAATCTATAAAGGAAGCGAGCATTTTTTAATTGATAGTAAAAAATGTACCGAGTGCGAAGGGGATTATGCCGACACCCAGTGTGCCAGTATCTGCCCGATTGAAGGTGCCATTGTGGATGCCTTCAATGTACCGCTCAACGCGCCTGGCTCATTGACGGGAATTCCGCCTGAGAAAATGGCCGAGGCTATGGCTGAATTGCAAGCTCACTAGCCCGGATACGTCGTCAGGGAAATGGCGTTTCTGGTAAATCTGGGAAAAAAGCTTGGATTAAATTAAGAACATCATAATCCTCACGCTGGCTTGAGTAATTCTTTCGAGATTTACTCAAGCCAGATTTTTCAGAAAACCATTCTGCTACCCACTGGAATTTTCAAAATGAACAACAATACACATCAATTTTTTATCACTAAACATAACTCTATGATGAAGAGCGCCCTGATGAAATATCCGGGCTAAATTATGGTAGATGTCGTTTTTTACGAAAAGCCAGGATGCATTAACAACACACGGCAGAAAAAGCTTTTGCGTCAAGCCGGTCATACTTTGGTTGAAAAAAACCTGTTGACCGAGAACTGGGCGCAAAAGCCTGATGTGTTACGTGATTTTTTTGCTGATAAACCTGTTTATGACTGGTTCAACCCCAGTGCGCCAGATATTAAACAGGGGCTTATCGATCCCCGTTCAGTAAACCAACAACAGGCGATCAAGCTTATGATGGGCAATCCGCTGTTAATTCGTCGTCCATTGATGGAAGTGGAAGGCAAAAGGCAGTCCGGTTTTGATGAAAGTAAGGTCAATCAATGGATTGGCCTTGCTCACGTTGACCCGAACAGAGACCTTGAAACCTGTCTAAAATCTTCAGACATCCCCATTCCCCATGAATGACAAGTCCGAAATCACGCAGGATATAGCCCATTCTGAGGCTGTTCCCTTATCTGAACGTGTGTTCTGGATTGGTGCTTTTGACCCCGATCTACGAACTTTCGATATCATTCTTAAAACGGCTAACGGTACCAGTTATAACTCCTATTTAATCCGCGGCAGTGACGGTGTAGCTATCGTTGATACTGTTAAAGAAGGTTTTTCCGATGTATTTTTCTCACGCTTAGAGTCGGTTGCAGATTATTCAGAAATCAAGATTATTGTGTTAAATCATCTTGAGCCTGATCATACCGGTGCCCTGCCGGAGCTGATGAAGCGAGCGCCACATGCGCGCCTGTTTATCTCGCAAAAAGCGCAATCCATGCTGAAAGCATTATTGAAACGGGATAGTCTGGATTACACTCCCGTCAATACCGGCGACAAAATATCGCTGGGTGACCGCACGCTTGAATTTCTGCATACGCCATATCTACACTGGCCCGATACCCAATGTACCTATCTGCCGGAAGAAAAAACACTGTTTTCCGGCGATGTATTCGGCTGTCATTTTTGCGACACCCGCTTGTTTAATGATCAATCAGGCGATTTCAGGTTTTCGTTTGAATATTACTACGCTCACATCATGCGTCCGTTTAAAGATTTTGTGGTGCGAGCGCTGGAATTGATTGAACCATTACAACCGGAATTGATTGCCCCCACGCATGGTCCGATTTTGCGTGACCGCCCCATGCGTTATGTACAGCGATATCGTGAGTTATCTCAACCCAATCTGGCCATTGATAATCATAAACAGCAAAAAACCCTGCTGATTTTCTATATCAGTTCCTATGGCAATACCCGGCGCATGGCTGAGTCCATTTATGCCGGCGCCATGACAATTCCTGGCGTCCGTGTGTCCATGTATGACCTGGAAGGGGGGGAAGTTGCCCCCTTTGTCGATTTGATTGAGGATGCAGATGGCCTGCTGATTGGCACACCGACGATTAACGGCGATTCGGTCAAACCGGTCTGGGATCTCCTTTCTTCCCTGGCAGTGGTTAATCTGAAAAACAAACTGGGCGGCGTCTTCGGCTCTTATGGCTGGAGTGGTGAAGCTGTCAGACTGGTTGAAGACCGTTTACGCGGTCTCAAGCTAAGAGTTCCTATTCAGGGGTTAAGAGTCAAACTTATCCCGACTGATGAAGAACTCATTGATTGTGCTCGATTTGGTGAAGAATTATCCGAAGAACTCATGGGGTTACGTGAGTCCCGGATAATTGACTTTGCTGAGTTGAGCCAGCATTAAATCTTTAATTTTGGAGTTTATATTATGGCTAAATCTAACTTAACCTTTGAAGACATCAATGTCACTGTTTCTGTTCCGGCAGGCACACGGGTCATCGAAGTTTCTGAAAAAGTCGGTTCTGGCATCACCTACGGTTGCCGTGAAGGCGATTGCGGTACCTGCATTATGAAAGTGACCGATGGCTGGGAACACCTGACCGAACCTTCGATTCTTGAAGACAAGATCTTACGTGAAAACATGGCAGGTAAACACAATCGCCTGGCTTGTCAGGCCCAGGTTTTATCTGGCTCAGTTAAGGTCAAACCTGTTTGATCACCACTTTTTAATATTTTTTAACATACGAGGTACACCATGGCTTTAGTAACCTTTACCAGCCCCGATTACCGGGATAAAACTGTCTACTCTACTGCAGGCAGCCATACACAAACTGTTTTAAAACTGGCACTGGAAAACAAAATTCCGATTAACTTTGAATGTGAAGACGGTGAATGCGGCACCTGTGTGGTTAAAGTCAGCAGTCTGGACTCCTCTGATAAACCTCGCATGGGCGGCCCTTTGACAGAAAAGGAAAAAGCAGTCCTGCGCCAAATTGGCAAGCTTACTAAAGAAGAAATGGAAAAGATGATTGTCGATGATCTGCCTAGCCCATGGCGTCTGGCATGCCAGATGATTACCCGCGACGAAGACATTCGCGTGGAATACTAATCACGACGGACGCTCACATGCATGCCCGGCAATTTCAAGCCCTGGACAAGCGGGAAGAAAGTTTTCGCTCGTTATTTAACAGCGAAAGTCCACTAAAAAACCATTACTGGCTAACCAAAATTATGGCCAGCTGGCTTGATGGTGGCAGCGCACTTCCTGATTATCTTGGGCTTGAACCCCTTCAATTTGAACAACTGACTGGACAATATTTTTCAGGCCACCATTTTGAACCGACGGCTCCTTCTGGAGTAAAAATTGACAGTTCACGCATGCTGGAAAAAGACGATCTCGTACGGTTGCTTAACCAGTATTGTGTCGTTCAGGAACCAGAATCAAACTGGCTAATTGAATTGCTGGTCGCCGGCTGCATGGGCAGTGACCATCTCTGGCAGGATATGGGATTCTGGCAACGCAGTGACCTGACAAACTTTTTACAACAGAATTTTCCGGATCTAGCGGTCAAAAACAACAAGGATATGAAATGGAAAAAGTTTTTGTACAAACAATTATGTGAAGCGGAAGGGATTTATTTATGCCGGGCACCCAGCTGTGAAGTTTGTAAGGATTTTTCTGACTGCTTTGGTTCAGAAGAATAACCAACATTTTATATTTTCTACCGGCTGACAGCTGGCTCTCCACGTCTACTGATTCAGGTAGTGAACCAACACTTTTTGGCGGCCAGTGGTTTTAGACAGTCACGCCACGCGTCGATTTGCCCTGCAAAAGCTGATTTCCTGTACTTCCCTTCCAGCTTCCCATGCATAACATGTACACTGAAACTGCCCGTATTCAATCATCCTTTTGCAACTCATTCCAATTCACTGAGCTACATACAATTATCCAACAAGCATAAAAAAAGGCTGTAAAACAGCCTCTTTTTTGCAAGCAGTTTGAAGCTGCTTAACGTTTTGAGTATTGAGGACGTTTTCTCGCTTTGTGCAAACCGATTTTTTTACGCTCAACAACACGTGCATCACGCGTTACGTAACCGGCACGTCTTAACGGCTCTCTCAATGTCTCATCAAATTCGATCAACGCACGTGCCAATCCATGACGAATGGCTCCAGCCTGGCCGGAAGGGCCACTGCCTTTTACGAAGACACTTACGTCAAAATCAGCTATTTTTTCAAGTAATGTCAATGGCTGTTTAGCAACCATCTGGTCTGTCTTGCGACCAAAATAATCTTCCACCGACATATTATTGATTGAAAAGTTTCCTGAACCAGAGACAGCGTAGACTCTAGCTACTGCACTTTTGCGTCTTCCAGTTCCATAATATTGAGCTGCCATAAATCTACCTGTTAAATCTCTAGGGGTTTAGGTTGTTGTGCCTGATGAGTATGCTCTGAACCTGCATAAACTTTCAGCTTTTTAAACATTGCCCTTCCCAGCGGGTTATTTGGCAACATGCCTTTCACAGCGGTGGTAATAATACGATCCGGGAAACGTTGTCTCAACTTACCCAGATTAATCGACTTCATATTACCTACATAGCCCGTATGACGGTAATACATTTTGTCCTGTTCTTTATTGCCGGTAACAACCACTTTTTCAGCATTGACAACGACAATATAATCGCCAGTATCTACATGTGGAGTATATTCCGGTTTATGTTTCCCGCGAAGACGTCGTGCAACTTCAGTAGCAAGACGACCCAGTGTCTTACCTTCTGCATCAATTACATACCAATCGCGCTTAACTTCTGCGGGCTTTGCACTAAATGTTTTCATCGTTCAGAATTTCGTTAAGGCTAACTAAAGAGCGAGAATTATACTAAATATTTATTTTATTTCAAGCCATTAACATGACTTTTTCTTTATCAGCCTGATTTATTCAATCCTTTTCATATAAAGCTACCTCTAAAAAACAGTACTATTTCTTTAGCGCAAGGCGATAGCAGTTTTCGAGAACTACAGTTTTGAGGCATACGTGTGGATTCGAATATGCTTGCAACGCCGCGATCTCGGAAAAGTACATGTAAAGAGATGCCCTAAAGTTTGATTTTCAGTGCATGTAACTTACGATACAAATGCGTTCTTTCCATACCTATCGCTGATGCCAGTTTAGCCACGCTGCCTCCATTTTTATCAAAATGATATTCAAGATAGGATTTTTCAAAATGTTCCCTGGCTTCTTTCAATGGCAGATTAAAAAATTCAGGGACCGTGCCTGACACCAATGGTTCTTCTGCAAATGTGCCCAGCGCGTCCTTAACCTCTTCCAGTTCAATATCATCTCCCGCACCCAGAATCATCAAGCGTTGCACCAGATTTTTCAATTCCCTGACATTGCCCGGCCAATTATAGTTTCTAAGGTAATTTTGCGCGGCCATGGTAAATTTTCTGAAAGGCAGCTTTTCCTGCTCGACAAAAAAATCGACATAATAATTAAGCACTCCAGGCACATCTTCACTGTGTTCGCGTAACGGTTGGATTTCCAGTGTCACTACATTTAACAAATAAAACAAATCCTGACGGAATCGTCCATTGCTGACTTCATTTTCCAGGCTGACCCGGGTTGAGGCCATTACCCTGACATCAACTTTTACCGATTCACTTCCCCCCACGCGTAGGAATGAGCTGGATTCAAGTGCACTTAACAGGCGGGTCTGGGTTTCATCATCCATACCCGAGATATCGCCAAGAAACAATGAGCCACCATGCGCCTGTTCCAATAATCCGCGATAGATTTTACCCTGGCCATCTTCGCGCCCAAAAAACTCCACGGCGGAATTCTCGGGTGAAATACTGCCCACCGAAACATCCACAAACGGCCCGGTTTTACGCGCACTATTGTTATGTAGATAACGCGCATACATTTCCTTGCCTACCCCTGCTTCGCCTACAAAAAGTACACGGGTATCATGCTGGGCCAGACGTTTTACTTTTTCCTTGGTGTGTTCTACCACAGCACTTTTTCCGACCGGGTCCACTCCGATCATAAGCTGTTGCTTTAGCCCGGCATTTTCCTTTTGCAACAAACTGGTTTCCAATGCCCGTTCAACCGTCAATAGCAGTTTTGCCATCGACAATGGCTTTTCCAGAAAATCATAAGCTCCCAGCCGGGTCGCTTCCACCGCTGACTCCACCGAGGCATGCCCTGACATCATGATCACCGGGCAAAGCGCATCGTCTTCCCCGCTCCATTCCTTCAACAGGCTAATGCCATCCATATCCGGCATCCAGATATCCAGCAATATCAATTGCAATTGATGCTGCTTTTTCAATTGTCGGGCGACATTGGCATTTTCTGCCATGACCACATTGTATCCTTCGTCCTGCAGAATTTCCGACACCAATTGACGAATATCTTCTTCGTCATCTACCACCAGAATATGGGGAGATTGCTCACTCATGCTTTAACACCCTGTTAGTAAATTATTTGGCAGGCAACTGGAATACGAATCCGGCGCCTTGTTGGTAGCTGGTATCCACCCAGATAACACCACCATGTTCTTCAATAATCTTTTTCACAATAGCCAGCCCCAAACCGGTGCCTTTGGCTTTGGTTGTGACATACGGTTCAAATATGCTCTGGATCTGGTCATGGTTTAACCCAGTTCCCTGATCATATATCCCTACTTCAACAAAACGCGCACTGTTACGCAATACTGTTTTCAGTGAAATATCAATTTGCCCCTGATAATTCATTGCTTCCAAGGCATTTTTTATCAGATTATGCAGTACCTGGCGAATATTATCAGGGTCCACATCAACCAGTGTCACTGATTTATCATGTTCAAGCCGGATTTCCGCCTGTCCTTGCATGGCATATAAATGTAATACTTCCTGCACCAATTCAAGCAATTCAATCTGCCTGACCTGTTTTTTAGAGGGTTTGGCATAGGCGGTAAAATCATCTACCATGCGTTTCATTGCTTCTACCTGCTGAATAATCGTACGAGAAGATCGCTGCAACATTTCGGCAGACGGTTCGGATAATTCAGCCGATAATTTCAATTGCAAGCGCTCAGCAGATAATTGAATCGGTGTGAGCGGGTTTTTAATCTCATGCGCCAATCGACGCGCCACCTCGCCCCAAGCCGCATTTTTTTGTGCCTGAATCAAATCGGTCACATCATCAAACACAACAACAGCCCCCATCCGACCACCACTTTGTGAAAATAAGGGGGTCCCCCGGCATAACAACTCCTGACGTCCACTCGCCCCCAGAAATGCAATACGCTCCTCCCATATTTCATCAGCCTGCTCCAGCAGGATTTGCAATTGATGCAGCAATTCTTCCAAATCAGGATGGCTGTGCGCGACTTCGGTCAGATCATGTTCGATAAAGTGACTCACCGGAATATGTAAAATCCGATAGGCCGCCTGGTTTGCAGTACGTATTTTGTACTGTGAATCAAAGCTGATCACCCCGGCGGTCAGGTTGCCGAGAATGGTTTCCAGATAGGCCTTTTGACTTTCCACTTCAAAACTGGCTTCGCGTGCTTCATCGCGAGACTGGGAAATTCGCTCGGTCATCATATTGAATGACTCCACAAGGAATCCGAGATCATCTTGCGACTTTACCTCAAGTTTTTGATGATAATGTCCCTCCGCAACCGACTGTGTACCTTTAACCAACGCTTTCACCGGCGCAATGATGTTGCGGATAATAATGAAGGCCAACCAGATAGACGCTAACAAACTTAACAACAACACCAGCGACAAGGTCAGCGAAAAACTGGTTTTTAACGAATTTCTCAGAAAAGTCATCTCTTGAAAACGCACGTAGGCAAATTCAATAGAATCGGCCAGATCAGCTATGCGCACCGGCACTGAATAAAGTGATTGCAGGAAGCGGGGCTCGTCATTAGCCACGTTGACAATCACCCGAATCAGCATTTCCTCCTGCGTTGAATCAATCGAAAAAAACTGATTATTTTGTCTGATTTGCAACCACACCTGTTCATCCGGCAACTGGGGAAGAATATCACTGGGATTAATACTGCTCGATGCAATAATTCTCCCTTGACCGGAAAACACGGACAGTTCTACCGCTTCCAGTGTTTCCCGCCAGGCTAAAATTTCCAGTGCGGTCAGGGTTTCTGATTTATTCGCCAAACTGTCTGCCGCCACGCGCGTTTGCTTGATATGCCAGCGGATACGCTGATCCAGCGACACCTGGCTTAATTCCAGCGCATCATCCATGGCACGGTCGATTTCCACATTAAACCAGCTGTTTATACCCTGATTTAAAAACTGCACTGAAAAATAAAACACAATCGCCGCAGGTGCCAGCGCCTGCAACACAAACAACATCAACATGCGCGTTGTCAGCCGCGAGCCGGCTTCTTTTTTCTTTAACTGGCGCGACAATGAATACAGATTAACCCCAATCAGCCCCACCAGAATAAACGAGCCCAGCGAGTTCACCAGCAACAGCCAGGAATACATCTGGCTTAAATCAGACGACTCCTGCGAGGCGCTGCTCATTAATTGCAGAGACAACAGAACCAGCCCAAGAATGAGCAAAGCCGAAGCGCTGACCGGAAACTTTATTTTTGTAACGGCCATAAGAACCAGTGGCTGGATAAATCCCATTGTGACTTGAAATAGGCTTCGGGTCGCAAGGGAGCAGGCAAGAACTCGCGTTCAAAATGTAGTTTTATGGCCAAACGATACTCTGCGACAGCCCTGTCAGCCATTTTGGGAAAGGGTATTCGGGTCAGGCGGGACAATGAATCCAGCACCCCGCGATAAGTCTCAAACATGTCGCGCTTTCCTGTAAATCGGTTTTCCACCGTGTAATGATTAAGCAACGCATGATATTTCACCACCAAAGGGATACGAACTTCGTGCAAAGTACTAAACCAGAACAACCCGCGTTGCTGCAACTTGATCTGTACTGTCCAGGCCAGGGGAATGCCTTTGTGAATTGCTTCCTTAGCCAACTGGCTGACCGCAAAATGCACATCAAGGTCAAGCAGTGAGCGACCTTCCTCCTGCCTCAACTGAACCTGTTCAATTCTTGATGGCACATGGGGTGCGGCAACAGCCATATTAGCGAGGCTTCCCATACCCAGGATCAATAACAGCATACAGCCGGTGACATAGACACCGATGCCCGCCGTGTACTTATCCTGCTTCCGTCTTGCGCAACCGGGCATAATAAAAACCATCCATAAACTGGGATCCGGTCAGAATTTGACGTCCGACAGTTTGCTCATGCCCCCAGTCAGCTTTTATTTTGATTTCCTCGGCATCCGGATGTGCGGCTAAAAATGCCTGCATCTGCTGTACATTTTCCTGCTTTAATACCGAACAGGTCGCATATAACAAAATGCCGGAAGGCTTTAACAACAGCCAGGCAACCTCAAGAATTTTTTGCTGCAATGCCACCAGTTCATCAATATCCGTCTCACGGCGTAATAGTTTAATATCAGGATGACGGCGGATCACCCCAAGTGCGGAGCACGGCGCATCGAGCAGGACTCTGTCAAACAGCAAGCCTTCACTCCACTCGCCCTGTTCACTGGCATCTGCCACCCTGAGCTCTGCCTCAAGTTGCAATCTATTCAGGTTTTCCTGAACTTTTTGCATCCTGAATTCATCGACATCCACGGCCACCAACTTGTCCAGGTCAGGCTGCACCTCAAGCACTGCTGCGGCTTTACCGCCCGGAGCTGCACACATATCCAGGACTGATTGACCTGTCTGTACATTCAATAATTTTGCCGCCAATTGCGCAGCGGTATCCTGCACCGAAACCAGCCCTTCTGCAAAGCCGGGTAATGCCTCTACACGACAGGGCTTTTCAAGGCGAATCGCTGCACGGTAATGATTAATGCTTTCTGCTTTTAACTCTTGCTTTGCCAATAAGTTTAGATAGTCTTCACGAGATACTTTTTCCAGATTAACCCGCAAAACCATCGGTGGATGGCGATTATTGGCTTTTAAAATATCAACATAATTATCCGGCCAGCATTGTTTGAGCAACTTCAACATCCATTCCGGATGCGACAGTTCAATGGCCTGATGCCCTTTCAGTTGCTGCTCCAACTCATCACGTCGGCGAATAAAATTGCGTAACACCGCATTTGCCAATGGGCGCGCCCAGGTTTTATTGTTCAACGCCGCGACAGTTTCTGAAACCGCCGCATAATCTTGTACTCGCATAAAACGCAGTTGATACAAACCCAGCATCAACTGGACTTTTACATCCATATCCTTATTTTTCAAAGGCTTTTTCATCAATGACTGAAGCACTTGTTCCAGCCAGAAATATTGCCTGCACACGCCAAAACAAAGCGCCTGTACAAATCCCCAGTCTTTTTCACCGGTCACCTCGCCCTGCACACTGGCCAGGGATGCGGTCATCGATTTACCTTCCTTAATCACTTGTAGCAGCACCCCGGCTGCAATATTACGCGAACTCATGGCTCTGTAACCTGACGCCCTCAACCTCATGTGCATTCAAAAATGCCTGCACATCCATTCGTTTGCCGCCCGGTAATTGCACCTCAAGCAAACTTAACCAGCCCCCCCCTGTCGCCACCAGTAACATTTTGTTTTCCAGCTTGATTGTTCCCGGCTCTCTATCTACCACGCCGTCGATCGCCTTTGCTTGCCAGATACGCATCACTTTTCCCCGGTATTGCGTTTGCGCAACCGGCCAGGGATTCAAGCCTCGGACCTTGCGTTCCAGCACATCGGCAGCTTCAGTCCAGTCGAGCTGAGCTTCCTGTTTGCTTAATTTTTCCGCATAGGTCACCAGTGATTCATCCTGAACTTCGGCCACAACAGTACCCTCGTCAATCTGGTCAACAACCTTGATTAAGGCCTGCGCACCCATTGTAGCCAGCCGGTCATGCAGATCGGCAGTTGTATCCTGGGCTGAAATTTCACATCTTTCTTTATGCAACATGTCACCGGCATCCAGTTTTTTCACCACGCGCATGATGGTCACTCCGGTTTGGGTGTCACCCGCGATAAGCGCACGATGAATGGGCGCTGCACCGCGCCAGCGTGGCAGCAAAGAGCCATGAATATTGATACAACCAAACGTTGGCGTATCCAGAACCGCCTGCGGCAGAATAATGCCATACGCCACCACAACCATCAGGTCAGCCTGCAAAAACTGAAGCTCCGCAATATCCTCGTCTGTTTTGAGAGTTTGTGGTTGATAAACCGGAATATCGACAGATTGCGCCAGCTGTTTGACTGGACTGGGCGTCAATTTCCGTCCGCGACCGGCCGGACGATCAGGCTGGGTATAAACAGCAATAACTTCATATTTTGAATCAATCAACGCCTGTAAGGCAGGCACGGCAAAATCGGGCGTTCCAGCAAAAATAACCTTCATCCGCTAACCTGTTGACGTTGACGTTTATGTTCTTTTTCAAGTTTGGTCTGGATACGCTTGCGCTTAAGTGTGGATAAATAATCGACAAACAGCTTGCCCAATAAATGATCCATTTCATGCTGAATGCAGACAGCCAACAATCCATCAGCATTGATCTGAAAGCTTTCTCCCTGCTGATTCATGGCCTGAACGGTAATGGATTCCGCTCTTTTTACATTTTCAAAAAAACCGGGAACTGACAAACAGCCTTCCTCAGACTCCTCATCTCCCTCTTGCTCCAGAATGTCTGGATTAATCAGGCAGATCGGGTCATTTTTCTCTTCGCTGACATCAATTACAATGACACGCTTGTGCACATTCACCTGGGTTGCAGCCAACCCAATACCCTTGGCGTCATACATGGTTTCCAGCATATCTTCAACCAGCTGCTTAACCTCTTCATCGACTGTTTCTACCGGCTTGGCAACGTTTCTTAAGCGTTTATCCGGAAATTCAAGAATTGTTAACTTACTCAAACCCATCAACCTCAACACGTGACTTAATCTGCTGATTTTAACCAAATCCGCCAAAAATCTAAATGCAAATACATAGTGATCGCAATAGAAACAGGAAGAAAACTTCGTTAATGATCGACATTACCCGTCTTAGCTTCTGGATTTATGTGCAATATCATCTAAACTTCTGACTGATTATCACACGTAATATCCGGCATATACAGACGAGTATGCGGTATAGCGTATTTTCAGTAAACCTCGGGATTCAAAATGGTTATTCGTGCATTAACAGGCATCTTGGCGATTATTCTTACAATGTCTGCTTCCTTGGCTGACACTTTAAAAATCAACCCGTCTCACCCCCAACAATATACGGTGGTAAAAGGTGATACCTTATGGGATATTTCAGGAAAATTTTTGGAGAACCCCTGGCAATGGCCTGAACTGTGGAAAAACAATCCGCAGGTCAAAAATCCACATTTGATTTATCCGGGTGATACCTTGTACTTTTCCATTGTTGACGGCAAGCCTCAGCTCAGCCTATCCCGCCCCGGTTACGCAAAACTCTCCCCGGATATTCGTGAGTCCTCTTTAAAAGAAGCAATCTCTATTATCCCTGCTGATGCTATTGCCCAATTTTTAACTTCCCCCAGAATAGTAACTGCCGCAGAAATTGATAACGCGCCTTATGTTATCGATTTCGCGGGAGAACATTTAATCGGAGGCGCAGGAGACCGCCTCTATGCCCGAGCCATTACCCATCCACAAGGATTGTCATATACTGTTTATCGTAAAGGTCAGCCCTACGTTCATCCAGCTACAAATGAATTACTCGGCTATGAAGCTAAATATGTAGCTGATACTACATTGGAAAACGCGGGTGACCCGGCGACATTGTTTATCAATAAATCGTCCAGCGAAATACGTATTGGCGACCGCTTAATGGTAAATAATTCTGAAGCACTTTCGCTCAATTATTTTCCGAGGCCTCCGGAAAATAATGTTCAGGGAAACATCATCAGCGTGTTAAACGGCGTCAGTCAGATCGGACTTTATAATATCGTGGTAATCGACCTTGGCGCGCGCAACGGCATTAAAACCGGTCATGTCTTTGATATTTATCGTAGCGGACGGGTGGTAAAAGATCCTTATCGGGAAAAAAACATGGAACACCTGGTTCTGTTACCGGATGAAATCGCTGGTTCTTTGATGGTTTTTCGCACATTTGAAAAATTAAGCTATGCACTTGTGATGGAAGCCAATGCAGCTATCCATATTTTTGACAAAGTGACCACACCTTAAAAGGTGTTTCTCTCTGAACGAATTTTTAAAGAGGGTGCGCCTCGATGAATCCTGAAACAGTGACTCCACCAGGACGCAAACTCTTGATTTCACAGCGGTTAAAAAATGCCTGCTTAACCGCAAGGTGAGGATGGCATGTCCTGCTACCGCTGCCCACCTGCATCCATGCACGTGACGCTAAAAATTTTTTTGACCGCGTTGAAATCATGTATTCCGGTTAAACTGTTATGTTTTACACCGATCATTTGAAGCACTTTGTCAGCATCTAACGACAATTCTCATAAATTCTGGCTGATGCTCACCAGAACTACCGGCCTGGGAAGTAAAGGGATCCAGCACTTGTTGGATCACCTCTCAATTGATCAAATCTTTTCTTCCCCCCGTCAACAACTCGCTGAACTGGGACTCAAACCCTCAATCATTGACGCTCTGGTCAATCCTGACTGGTCCCAAGTAGAATCAGATTTGAGCTGGCTGAGCAGAGAAAATCATCACCTCATTACTATTACGGACGAACACTACCCGGAATTACTCAAACAAATAGTCAATCCACCCCCGGTTATATTTGCGCGTGGCAATACTGAATTTCTCAACGCCGTCCAGATTGGCATTGTCGGCAGTCGCAATCCATCAACTTCCGGCGCCCAAAATGCTTTTGATTTTGCAGCAGATCTCGCGCGCAGCGGATTTGTCATCACCAGCGGACTGGCACTGGGCATTGATGCTTCTGCGCATCTGGGCGCACTACGCCAGGGCACAACCATCGCTGTCGCCGGCACGGGGCTGGACAGAGTGTACCCCGCCCGCCACAAAAAACTGGCGGAAGACATTGTTGAAAACGGACTGATGATTTCTGAATTTCCACCGGGCACGGCGGCAAAAGCCAATCATTTTCCGCGCCGTAACCGGATCATCAGCGGTTTATGTATGGGCCTGCTGGTGGTAGAGGCGGCCAAGCAAAGTGGATCTCTCATCACTGCCCGCCTGGCTCTCGAGCAAAACCGCGAAGTCTTTGCCATCCCGGGCTCTATCCATAACCCCTTGGCACGCGGTTGCAATGCATTAATCAAGGAAGGCGCCAAGCTGGTGGAAACCAGTGAAGATATTCTTGAAGAATTAGGCTTTTATAATCAACAAGATACACCTGATGACAAAGAAATTTTACAAACAGGGCTTGACCTGGAACAACAAAATCTATTGAATTTGGTGCAGTTCGCCCCAACTTCAATAGACTTTCTGGTCAAGCAAAGTGGTCTTGCGGTGGAAGAGGTTTCTTCCATGTTGCTGGTGCTTGAGCTGGAGGGGTACATTCAGGCAGAAGCCGGCGGTACTTACACTCGTGTCCAATAATTAAAGCCATGAAAGAAGACATTTTTGACGTATTGATTTATTTATTCGAAAACTACCTGGACAGTGAAATTGAAGCATTTGAAGATGCAGAAAGCATTGCCTGCGAATTAGTCCGCGCAGGATTTCAGCAACCCAATGTAAACAAGGCCTTTGACTGGCTTGAATCGTTGACAGAGGATTTAAATATCTCTGCCACCCAAGCTCCCAGCTTCCGAATCTTCAGTGATCAGGAACACAATGCACTCGATATGGAATGCCGCGATTTTCTGTTTTATCTGGAACGCAGTAATATTTTAAGTGCCGACAACCGTGAAATCGTAATCGACCGCGCGATGGCATTAAAAAACGAAAATATTACACTGGAACGATTGAAATGGCTGGTATTGATGGTACTTCTCAGTCAATCGGGAGATGAAACCGCCTATACCAGGATGGAAGAAATCGTTTACGAGTTAACGAGTACAGTACAGCACTAGAACATTCAGGCATGAGCAAACACCTTATCATTGTTGAGTCACCGGCAAAGTGCAAGACGATTGAAAAATATCTGGGCAAGGACTATCAGGTTCTCGCTTCATACGGTCATGTACGCGATCTGATTCCCAAGGAAGGCGCGGTAGACACGGAAAACGGCTACGCCATGAAGTACCAGATTATTGACCGCAACCAACGCCATCTGCAGGAAATCGGCAAGGCGATGAAAGCCGCGGACACCCTGTATCTGGCCACTGACCCTGATCGCGAAGGAGAAGCCATTTCCTGGCATGTGTTTGAACACCTGAGTGGCAAAAAACTTCTTAAAAACAAAGATGTACACCGTGTGGTCTTCCATGAGATCACCAAAAAAGCAGTCACTGAAGCCATTGAGCACCCGACGGAACTGTCCACGCAGCTGATTAATGCTCAACAGGCGCGCCGTGCGTTGGATTATCTGGTGGGCTTTAACCTTTCGCCATTACTGTGGAAAAAAATCCGTAGAGGCCTGTCTGCAGGTCGCGTACAAAGCCCGGCACTGCGCATGATTGTCGAACGCGAGTTGGACATTGAAGCGTTTAAAACCCGCGAATACTGGAGCCATACCGCTGAAGTTATCGCGCAAAAACAGGCCTTCAAGGCCAAACTGACGCATTTTGAAGGTAACAAACTGGAGCAGTTCAGCTTTACCGACGAAGAAAAAGCTACAGCAGTTAAACAAACCTTGCTGGATGCTGCAGACGGCAAACTGGTTGTTGCCAAACTGGAAAAAAAGCAACGTAAGCGTAATCCCGCCCCCCCATTTATTACCTCCACCCTGCAACAGGAAGCCGCACGGAAACTGGGTTTTACCACCAAACGCACCATGATGGTTGCGCAACAGCTATACGAAGGTATTGATCTGGGCGGCGAAACGGCCGGTTTAATTACTTACATGCGTACCGACTCTGTCAATCTGGCAGATGAGGCTATTGCCGATATTCGCGAGCTGATCGCGAAGAAATACGGCATTGAAAATGTGCCCAAAGAGCCACGCTCGTTCAAAACCAAATCAAAAAACGCGCAGGAAGCGCATGAAGCGATCCGCCCGACCTCGGCTCATCGTCTGCCGTCTGAAATTAAAACCCGGCTGTCGGAGGAACAATTCAAGCTGTATAACCTGATCTGGAAACGAACCGTCGCCTGCCAGATGATTCACGCCACACTGAATCTGGTCGCGGTTGATCTGCATTGCGGCAGCGACAAAAATGTCTTTCGTGCCACTGGCTCTACCATCGCAAAACCCGGCTTTATGGCGGTTTATCTGGAAGGCCTTGACGACGGCAAGGAAGGCGACGACAAGGAAAGCTTTCTCCCTCCAATGGAAGAAGGCCGTCCGGTTGATTTACAGGATATCATTGCCAACCAGCATTTTACCGAGCCACCACCACGCTACAGTGAGGCAAGCCTGGTTAAAGCACTGGAAGAACACGGCATAGGTCGCCCGTCCACCTATGCAAGCATCATCTCTACATTGCAGAACCGCGAATATGTCACGCTGGACAGCAAGCGTTTTCACCCAACCGATGTGGGCCGCATTGTTAACAAGTTCCTGACCGAACATTTCACCAAATACGTCGATTATAATTTTACGGCGAATTTGGAAGATGATCTGGATGCGGTCTCGCGAGGAGAAAAAGACTGGGTGCCGTTAATGGATGACTTCTGGAAGCCATTCACCAAACTGATCCACGAAAAAGAAGAATCGGTTCAGCGCAAGGATGTTACGCAGGAAGAAATTGATGAAAAATGCCCCGAATGCGGCAATAAATTGTCGATACGACTGGGGCGCAATGGTCGCTTTATCGGTTGTACACAATATCCGGAATGTTCCTATACGCGTAATCTGAATGAAGACAGCGCGCAGTCTGCCGAGCCGGAAGTGGTGGAAGGCCGTAATTGTCCAAAATGTGACTCACAACTGGTGATAAAAACCGGGCGCTATGGCAAATTCATTGGCTGTAGCAATTACCCCAGTTGTAAACATATCGAACCTTTGGAAAAACCGCTGGATACCGGTGTGGAATGCCCCCAATGCAAAAGCGGCACCATTCTCAAGCGCAAATCACGTTACGGCAAGATTTTTTATTCGTGTTCGGAATACCCAAAATGCGACTACGCTATCTGGAATGCGCCGGTCAAAGAATCCTGTCCCGACTGTGACTGGCCGATTCTGACTCTGAAAACCACCAAACGCAGAGGGCCGGAAAAAGTATGCCCGCAAAAAGAATGTAAATACGCGACACCTTATGAAGGTGACCCGGAAGATGTCAACGGACCTCAACCCGTCAAACAATCTTAATCATATGGATCTACAGCACTCCAGCAGAGTGTTGAAAATCGCATTTTTGCTTTCCGTCGTTGAAAAGTCCATGGAAGGACTTTTTCAACAACCTGCTAGATCCTCCAATCATAACTTGTAGTAGTGGAACTACTTGAACGTCCTCGTTTATACCGACAGGCTGTCCATTACACCCGCTGGATCACTCGGTTTCGCCCGCTTTCTTTTGCTTCATATAAAGCATCGTCTGCCCTTGCGATAAAACTTTCGGCAGTATCCCCAGCTTTCATTAATGTAATGCCTATTGAAACAGTCACCTTACCAATCGACTGCCCATTATCTTTTTGCTTCAACTCGCTTTTAGCAAGAGACTCCCGGATCATTTCAGCGATTTTCACCGCTTCCTCCAGGGAAGTGCTGGGCATGATAACAGCCATTTCTTCCCCCCCGTAACGCGCAACACTATGATGGGCGGGCACATGCTTTTTCAACAGGCTGGCTGTATAGCGAATGACTTTATCACCCACAATATGACCAAAGGTATCATTAACTTTCTTGAAATGGTCAAGATCCAGAATTGCCAATACATGTTCCGCAACAAGTTCATCGTGCATCAATTTCTTTAATTCATCATCAAATGCTCTTCTGTTCAGCAACCCCGTTAACGCATCGGTAGAAGCCATTTCCTTGACTTTAGTCAATTCACCACGCAACTCGTCCATTTCCTTATTGGCCTCTCCCAGCTGCGCCTTCAAATTATTACTTAAATCAGCAAGATGACGTGTTTCTGAAACAATTCCTGATAAAACGGTTTTTACATCACTAATATTATCTACGCTGGCGAGATGATCCGAGTGGTTCTGGAAAGAATCCCCAGCAGTTGCCACTTGATCGCCTGTATCTTTTAATTTGATCGACGCAGAATCAATTAAACGTTGTAAATCTGCATTAATTTTTTCAAAAGATTCAACAGAAGCATTACAAATATGAGACGTGTATAATTTAAGACTGGTAGTATCATCAAACGCTTTATTAGTGTTGATAATTTCATCCACGTCCTTGTTTAATTTTCCGTTGGTTCCGGAAATATATTCATACCAAATAGCATAATTGATGGGGTGAGGTGCCACGTTATGCTTCACCATTTTAGGTACACTTTGCCTTAATATTTCCGCGTTATATCCTGGGTTCGCATCATAACTCGGCAAAAAAGTCGTGAGGTCGGACATGCCTTTATTCTCTCCAAATGGGGACGGGTAAATGAGTCAGTTTCAAAAAACGCTCAGTACAATCGTCTGTATTGTAAATTTCATTTTATGTACAAGTAAGCATAGACCTACAAAGTGAATTTTCAATATTAATCATTGAGATACATATAAAATCACTCCCCATAAAATAAAAAAGCCAGCATTTGCCGGCTTTTTTTAAATTAAAAATAAAACAACTATTTTTTAAAAATCAATACAATATAAGGCTTTTATTATGTTAAAAAGAATCATTTTTTAATTTTTGATGATTAAGCCTTTTACAGAATTTATACAATTTTCTACCGCATCCAGTAACGGGGATTCGGTGTCACCATGTGGCTCAATATCGCCAAACGGTTCACCATTCTTAAACGTGTACATGTAGATGAAATAGCCCAAGGGTGCAAATGCAACACTTCCGACTATCAGCATGACAAAAAACAGAAATACAACGCCACCCATAGATACCTCCTCAATTTTAGTTATAATAGGCAAGCTCGGCCGAAGGGCTATGTAATCAATCCTTTTGAGCAGCACAGTCCCAGACTGGCTTGCCCCAACTATAACCCTACAAATTTCAGGGTTCAAGCATTTTTGAACTTTCTCCTCATCACTCAATCTTTATTTGTGAAGTTCATGTTGCCAACGACATAACTTCATCGTATACTCAACTTAGCTTTCTTGATCAAGCTAGCATACAACTACAAACAGATTTTACGGAGGTATATACCATGAAATGGGAAACACCAGCTTACACTGACTTACGTTTCGGTTTTGAAGTAACAATGTACATCTACAATCGTTAATTCAAACGAAACTCAAAAAAGGGGGCACTCAAGCCCCCTTTTTTTTGCCTGAAATTCGCCCGCTTTCCTGTGTTCATGCTTTTGCACTTGAACAGAAACTCCCGTATCATTCCAAACCCAATTAACTGACTAGAATAATTATGAAAATTCGCGTTCTTGGTTCCGCTGCCGGCGGCGGTTTTCCTCAATGGAACTGCAACTGCAGCAATTGTCATCGACTGCGTCACAACCAGTTTAATGGCACGGCTCGCACACAATCATCCATTGCTGTCAGCACCGATGACAGAAACTGGTTGCTGTTTAACACGTCGCCGGATATCCGCCAGCAACTGGAAATGTTTCCGGATATTCAACCAAAAGAAGGCGTTCGCGATACCGGCATCAAGGCCATCATGCTGATTGACAGTCAGATTGATCACACCACTGGCATGTTAATCCTGCGCGAAGGCAAACCGCTGGATGTGTACTGTACCGAGATGGTGAAACAGGATTTAACCTCCGGTTTTCCATTGTTCACCATGCTGAAGGATTACTGCACGATAAACCACCATGGCATTCCCTGCGATGGCAGTAGTTTCACTATCCCCGGTATTGAAGACCTGCGTTTTTATACGCATGCGTTAAAAAGCAAAGCCCCTCCGTATTCACCGCATCGCCATGATCCACACGAAGGCGACAATGTTGGAGTGATTATCGAGCAAATTTCCACGGGTAAAAAACTTTACTACTCTCCGGGCCTGGGTGAAATCGAACCGCATGTGATGCAAGCCATGCAGGATGTTGATTGCCTGATGGTTGACGGCACATTCTGGACAGATGATGAAATGATTTCACAAAACGTCAGTCACAAACGCGCCAGAGACATCGGTCATTTACCTCAATCAGGTGAAGGCGGCATGATTGAAGTGCTGAACCAGGTGGACAATACCCGTAAAATCTTGATTCACATCAATAACACAAACCCGATTCTGGATGAAGATTCAGCTGCGCGTAAGACGCTGGATGCCAACGGTATTGAAGTCTCTTACGATGGTCTGGAAATAATTTTATAACGATAAGATGAGCTGTTGCGATAACAAACCCTGGAGCCGCGAGGAATTTGAACAAAAACTGCGCGGCATGGAACGCTATTATCATATTAACCATCCTCTGCATCAGATGATGAATGCTGGCGAATTGAACCAGGCCCAATTGCAGGGCTGGGTGGCCAATCGTTTTTATTATCAGATCATGATCCCGATCAAGGACGCCAACATCATGGCCAACTGCCCTGATCGTGAAACGCGTGCAATCTGGGTACAGAGAATTCTTGATCACGATGGTCATCCCGGCGACCCTGGCGGCATTGAAGCCTGGGTGCAATTAGGCATTGCAGTTGGTTTGGCTCGTGAAGATATCACCTCATTGAAGCATGTCTTACCCGGAGTGAAGTTTGCGGTGGATGCATACGTTAATTTCGCCCGCCGCGCCGAATGGCATGAAGCGGCCAGTTCATCCCTGACCGAATTGTTTGCCCCCAAAATTCACCAGCAACGGCTGGATAACTGGCCGGAACTGTATCCGTGGGTTGAACAGGAAGGCTACACCTATTTCCGCAAACGCTTGAGCGAGGCGCGTCGCGATGTTGACCACGGCCTGCAACTGACGCTGGACTGGTATAAAACCCGAGAACAACAGGAACGCATGCTGGACATCCTCAAATTCAAACTGGATGTATTATGGACCCTCGCTGACAGCATGTATCTGGCGTATGTGCAGGACATGCCGCCTTATTTCAATATCGACGAATAATCCGGTAAAATCCGTTATTTAATCCCAAACGACTCAACATGGCACTGTCCCCGGAACTTACTATCAGCTTCTCTCCCATGCATCGCCTACAATGGGAAGAAGCTCAGCAAAAAGACGTTATTCTGTACCCGGAAGGCATGGTTGAATTAAACCAGAGTTCCGCTGAAATCCTCAAGCTATGTGACGGTGAACGCAACTTGCCACAAATCGTCACAGCACTGGAAGAAAAATTTTCTACCACCGGCCTGGGCAACGATATCTCTCAATTTCTTGAAATCGCATTAAGCAATGGCTGGATCCAACAACCCTGATATCACCCCGCCGCGTTGGCTGCTGGCAGAACTCAGTTACAAATGCCCGCTGCAATGCCCTTATTGTTCTAATCCACTGGATTACGCCAAATACCCTGACGAGCTCAGTACAGAAGACTGGAAACGGGTGCTCAGCCAAGCCCGCAAAATGGGCGCCGTGCAATTGGGCTTGTCCGGTGGAGAACCACTGACACGTCAGGACTTATCCGACATCGTCAAACACGCACGGGAACTGGGCTATTACTCCAACCTGATCACCTCCGGCTACGGCTTACATGAAGACCGCATTGTTGAATTAAAACAGGCTGGGCTTGATCACATTCAGGTTAGCATTCAAGCCAGTTCGCAGGAGTTGAATGACCACATCGCCGGCACTGAATCCTATCAACATAAAAAGGACGTGGCCCGCCTGATCAAAAAACACGGTTACCCCATGGTATTGTGTGTGGTGCTGCACAGAGAAAACATCCACCAAATGCAGCAGATCCTGGAAATGGCGGAAGAGCTGGGTGCCGATTATCTTGAACTGGCCAACACCCAATATTACGGCTGGGCACATGCCAACCGTGACCAACTGCTTCCGACCAAGGAACAATTCGAAGAAGCTGAAAGCATTGCCCAGGCTTATAAGGAAAAAGTCGCGGGAAAAATGAAGATTTATTATGTCATCCCCGACTATTATGAAAACCGCCCCAAAGCCTGCATGAATGGCTGGGGTACCACTTTTCTGACCATTGCCCCGGACGGCGTTGCCCTGCCCTGCCATTCTGCACGCGATTTACCCGGACTGGATGTGCCGAATGTCAAAGACTTCAGCATCGAGCAGATCTGGAAAGATTCACAAGCATTTAACTTTTTCCGCGGTTTTGAGTGGATGAAAGAACCCTGTCGCAGTTGCGATGAAAAAGAAAAAGACTTCGGCGGCTGCCGTTGTCAGGCCTATCTGATGACGGGCGATTTGACGATTGCCGACCCGGTCTGTGACAAATCACCCGAACATTATCGTATTCAGCACGCGATTGATTCAGCGCACCAGCAGCAACATGCCGTGGAAGAAAAACCGCTGATCTTCCGTAACAGCCGCAACTCCAAAAATTATTAGCTATTACATGATGGCTGAGCTGGTAACGCCCATATATGCCGCTTTCTCGGCTTTGTTATTTGTGTGGCTAAGCGTACGCACATTGCGTCTGCGCAGAAAGCTTAAAATCAGCATCGGCACTGGTGATAATCCGCTGGTCCTCAGAGCCATGCGTGTCCATTCAAACTTTGCCGAATACGCGCCATTAGGCTTATTACTTGCCCTGATGCTGGAACTCATGGGCGGCCCCCCCTGGCTTATTCATCTGGTTTGCCTGCTGTTAACAACAGGTCGGCTTATGCACGCTTACGGCGTTTCCCATACACCAGAAGATTTCAGGTTTAGAGTATGCGGTATGACGCTCACCCTTACCAGCCTATGCACGTCCGCCATTGCCATACTCTTCTGGCAACGCCTCTTATAGATGACTGACTAAGCGCATAGAAACCACTATTCGTTGAGACTCAGCAGCCTTTGAGTCAGTTACAGCCCCTGCCACTCTTTAAATAGCCCGGTTTCTATACCGAACATATCCAATATTCGCCCCACCCCTTCATCAACCATGGCCTGAACTGAATCTGACTTACTGTAAAATGCCGGCATTGGCGGATAAATAATAGCGCCCATTTCAGTCACCGTCGCCATATTGCGGATATGCGCCAGATTCAACGGTGTTTCGCGTGGCATAATCACGGTTTTACGACGCTCTTTTAGCGCCACATCCGCTGCTCTGGAAATCAGATTATCACCAAAGCCATGCCCGATAGCCGCTAATGTTTTCATCGAGCAGGGGGCGACAATAATGCCTGCTGTTTTGAACGAACCGCTGGCAATGCAGGATGCGATATCATTGATACCATGAATCACATCAGCCAGTTCATACAGGCTTGAACGCTCCATATCCAATTCATATTTCAGATTCACCAGTCCGGCGCTGGAAATCACCAGATGGGTTTCCCAGTCTGCCAGAGGCTGCAAAACCTGCAACATGCGCACACCATAAATCGCACCGGTGGCCCCGGTCATCGCAATAATCAGTCTTTTTTTCGCCACTCAATGTCCTTCTAGAAAGAATAAAATTTTAATAATTTGGATTTTTGTTCCAGTTCCAGGCTTATGATTTTCAAGAACCTCAGTGTTTAAATAAGTCATAAGGATCGGAGAAAATCATTTAACGTAGAAATTGGACACAAAGACACAACAGCTCTGCTTAAGATAACAAAGCAGCGAACTTATCGGTAGCTTTCACCAACGCATCCACCATTTCTTCACCTTGAGCAATGTGACCTGAATTAGGCAATCCGATAAGCTCAGCCTGCGGCAGCGCCTGCGCCAGACTGTAGCCGGATTCAAACGGGCACACCATATCCTGACGCCCATGAATGATTGTGGCTGGAATATCCTGTAACACCTCACAATTTTCCAGAATCTGATTTTCCTCTACAAAATAACGATGTCTGGCAAAATTCAATTCCATCCCGGCCTGATTTACCATATTATCGGTAATGTGCTCGTATTTATTGTCAACATCAAATAATCGGCCGACCGCCGTAATCGTCCCCCACTTCATCCACGCGCGGGTTAAACGACGCCGGGTCACCTCATCAGTATCAAAAAATGTAGCGCATAGATTTTCCAGCAAACTGTTATCAGGATGGTGCTGTATGCACGCCATCAACTCTTGCCAGATTTCCGGATAGATCCGATTTACTCCCTGCTGCAGAAACCAGTCCAGGTCTTTTTGTCTGGCTAAAAATGTACCACGCAGAATCATACCGTTGACGCGTTCAGGAAATTGCTGAGCATACAGCAACGTCAGTGTTCCCCCCCATGAGCCACCAAACAGCAACCATTGCTCAAACCCCAGACGTTGACGAATCGCTTCAAGATCATCCAGCAGGTTCTGCGTTGTATTATCATCTGTTTCACCAAACGGTATCGAGCGTCCGCATCCCCGTTGATCCAGTAAGACGATATGATATTTTTCTGCATCAAAAAAACGCCGATGATCCGGCTTGCACCCCGAACAGGGGCCTCCATGCAGAAACACGACAGGTATCCCCTTCGGATTTCCGCATTGTTCTACATAAACCTGATGACAACTGCCTGTGTGCAAAAAAAATGATTAAAAGGAGTTAATTCTGAATAAAGGTGTCTCATGGAATAGGACATACAAAAAAAGAAAAACCACAGAATTATTGACTATATTTCAACATTTCCGACAGTATTGTAAGCTTTCATACAAGCATATAGCGTGATTTATAACAGCGGAATAATGGCGACCAGGATCCATGTGGTTCCCATCGCAACCACAGGCAGCAAAATCCTTTCATTGCGATACCAGAAATTTTCTCCCTCGTATGCACTTTTATCCACTTCATTGCACCCCACCACCTGGCGGGTCAACAAATGATTTAATGCGACAGGAGGCGTTAAATAGCCTAATTCAAACGATACCAGTGTGATCATCCAGAAATGCACCGGGTCGATGCCGTTTTTATAAGCAATCTGGGCAATGGTACCGGTCACCAGGACCACTGCGCCGAATGGGTCCATCACCATGCCGATACCCAGCAGAATAATCATCAGAAACCCTAATGCCAGCCAGATGGATGAAAATGTCTCGGGAATGCTGTCCAACACACCGGAACGCTCAACCACGCCTCCGGTAGCAAATGACAACCCCATCAACAGCAGTAACGCACCAATATGAATACTGGCATCGGAAGATGCGCCACGTATGGTGCATTCAAATGCATTCATTGGATGTTCGGAAATTTTAAGCAGCGAATGCTTATCCGCATTCATTTTCTCATACAGGATGACGACTAGAATGATCACCGGCAATATGACCGGCGCGGAAAACTCATCCATCTGAATATTCAGGATAACCCGGTACGCCAGAATAGTGACAATTAAAATGATGGCGTAAGGCAACAGTGGCCTGATTGCCCGTAAACAAGGGGGGATCGCCTCTCGCAGGGGGGCAATACTCATTTTGCCTTTTCTGGACACCCAGGAAAAAACAAAAAACACCCCAATGGTGGTAAAAAATACCTTCAGCCCCCAGGAAAACAATTGATCCGTCACCACCTCCTTGTTTAAAGCCGCAATCAGCACTACCAACAAACACGGCCTTAGCACCACCCCGGCTCCCCCGGTCATTGCGGTCGCCGCCAATGCCAGTTGCCGACGCGCACCTGCCCGTCTCAATTCCTTATAAACGATACCGCCCATGGCGATTATGATAATGCCGGAAGCGCCCGTGTATGCAGTAGGAATAGCCATCACAGTAATGGCTACCACCGCCAGTAACTCCGGGGACATACGCCACGGAATAAAGGTTCTGAACACAAGAAACCCGAGCTTGGTATGTTTCAACAACATGCCGACCCAAATATACAAACCGATATTCAAAAACAGGCCAGCCTGATCAAACAACAAACTGAAGAAAATGGTTAAGCCCGCCCGGTGATCCTCCACAACAAAGAAATACCAGCCGGTAATCAATGCCATAAAAATATATAAAGGAATGGTTCGCATAGCGGGTAACAAACCATTGGAAGCGTCAACATATTTAGCCGGATACAGTAATTGATAGAGATTAATCAACACCAATACAGCAAACCCCGCGATCAGTAACAGGTAGGTGCCAGGGTGTTCAACATGCGTCGCAGAATCAAACAGGCTTTGCCGATAACTGATAGCAGACAAAAACAGTAAACTGTTTCCAAACAACTGGGACATCACCGAGACATAATGATCCATCCTGCTACGCACCGGTTTGAATGCAATATGATGATGCTTGAAAGTACAGACCGCAGCACAGATAAAAATCAACAGCATTAATAACAAAGCATCCTGCTTGATAATAAACGCACTGAGCAGCGCCACCCCTTGTTCAAGTGCACGAAAGGCCTTAACCTCTGCAGTCACTCGCTGCTGATTATCAGTGGCAACCCGGTGCTTTTCAATGCACATGTTTTTATTACTGATCAGTGACGACAGCGCAGCCTCTCGCTCAAAAGATGCTTCTTCAAACAGTTCATCCAGCCCGTCATCACTGGCTGATTCCCTTTCCAGCCGGGACAGTTCCTGTGCTAAATCAGGATCAGGATTACAATCAGGCGTGGGAATATCTGCGCGCAGCATAAAATAATCCTGCCACAGCAGCTCCCCGGCCTGTAATAAACGGCCATGAATTTTTTCACCATTACCGGCCAGGATCACAATAAACAACAGCAAAAATACCGGCAGAGATGATATCCACTCTTCCGTACTGCGTTGCCTGAGCTTCAGGATCAGAATATTCATGGATCAGAACAGAGCGTTTATTCCTTGTCTTTAGCTGTACATTCAGGCATTGCCGGATCTTGCTTGCACCGTGTCATGCGCATAAGTTTCAATGTTTTGGCGTGATAAATACCTTTATCACGCAACCGAATACGTGATTGACGAAAAACTTCCAGATAATTCACCTTATCGGCTTCGGGTAAGTCCACCCATAACTTTTCCGGAATCTTGCTTTCATAACGATTGACAATATCCACCAGTCCGTCAAACTGGCTCAACGCATATTGTCTGGATTTCTGGCCAAAATCAGCCGGAAAAGCATTTTTTCTGGCAATAATCTGCATGGTCAGTTGTGCCAGCGAAAAACGGATAATGCCGCCATCGGGCTCCAACCCTTTGTACAACTCCATCGCTTCATACACGATAGCAGGCCCATAGGTAATATCAACCGAACCATTGTTAAACTGGCTGTACATATTGGCAATCGTGGTAGTAATTGGAGATGCACCAATATAAGTCACCATATCAAACTGGGCATTATCAGAACTCAAAATAGCCATGCGTTTGCCCGCCAGCTCGCCCACCGTATCAATTTCACGATCATTCACAAACATGTAGGCGGCTCCCGCAGGATAAATTCCAAACACCTCGTAATTGTCATTCAGCATGAGTTTAGCCGCTTTTTTTGAACTTAATGTGGTGATCACCGACTTTAAATGACTATAACTTGGCATGGCGCCAATCGCATCCAGACTGCCACTGAACGTATTAAATTCGCGGGCACGAATGCCAGTAAAACTGACCGCATCACACAACCCTGCCTTAAAATCTTCAGTCGCGACCCGTTCACTGCTGTAAGGCAATAATTCCAGCTCCACACCCCAGGACAACACTGATGTTTTGTAATCTTTCAACGTGGAAAAAGTAGGGCCGTTCGCGCCCAACAGATCAAATACACACATTTTCCGTGTTTCTGCGAAGCTTGACGCACTCACAATCGACAACATAAACCCAACCACAACGTGTGTTTTAAATGACATTTTCAAAGTATTCTCCAAACATGACTAACTATAGTGATTATGAAAAACGATAACTTGATAGAAGATTAACACGCTCCAGGAGACTGTCGGGTTATGGATGATTCTACTGCAGCGATGTCCCACTCGCCTCGCGACGAACCCCATAACCCGACAGCCTCCTAGGCAAAAATGATAAAAAAGCGCAGTTTACATGACGCAAATGAGTCTTTTGAATCATTTTTTAACGCCGAATTTACAAGCGCAATAGTTTTTCAACAGCCCGCCAGGGTACCTCTAACAAGTAAATAAGGCATATATAAGGATTTGAGTCGCTACCAACGCGGCTATCGCGAAAATGATGCATTTATAGAGGCCGCCCTAAAGTACATCTGATAAATCCACTATCTCTACATCCTGTGCAGGATCATCCCAAAACTGCCCCATGCGTCCCATTGGCGTCCTTTTCCCGGTAGCTTCGGTCCATAAATAATCTGATATGGTCAACAACTTGGCTGTCGCCAGATGATCAAGAAAAACGTATGCCGGGGTTGGAAAACTGTTCCTGTGCTTTACATTTTCTCTAATAATGGATTTCACCTGCGCATGATTGCCCAGACCTATATAAATTTTTGCCTGAATAACCTGGGTTACCCGCATGCCCTGCTGCAAACCGGTTTGCACAGCCGAATCCAGTAACACCAAAGGATCAATCTCCTGTGATGTCATCCCCAGAGAATTCACCCACAATGAGGCACGAATGGCATCGGGCATGCCCCACCATTTCTCATTATCCAGGCAACCCGCGCCACGTCCCACTTTATGACTGATATCCAGCGGCACATCGGCTACACCTTCAGACACCAGGTCATTCAATACTGCCTGCAAACCATTCATCAGACCAACCAGCCAATATAACTGTTCCATCTCTGATTGAAAATCCGGACATTGCGCGCCCGGATCCAGCGAAAAAATTTTCTCCAAATGATAATACCCCTGTAACTGACGCATAGCGGCAAGATTCAGATAACGCTTTTGCAAAATACGCGCATCCTGAGCTTCAAGCACATTTCTTGAGCGCTCTGCACGCAAATATCTTAATTCCTCTTCGGCCGCACGAAATTCTGCACAACTGCCAGCCAGAAAGTCAAACAGCACTGACAATCTATGCGGGGATACATTGATTTCATTCAAACTGGGCAATAACAGGGAAAACGCTTCTGACATTGTACAGCCCATATCCACGTCCCTGGCATTCAAAAAATACGGCGTAGCCTGATCTTCTATGAAGCGGATTAACAGCTTTCCTGAATATCGGGTAAATTGATGCATGGCGGTTGCAACAATCAACAGCGTAAATGAAATCACAACCACCCTGTTTGCAAAGAAGCGCGTCCATTTCCTTTTCATTAATGTCTTATCTGCAACCAAAATTAATAAATCACTTTAAAGCAAAAATCAGTCCAGTTAACAAAAAATCATTGATAAGCCGGTTCTTCCTGACACGTATTTGCAGTACATTCATATTTACAACGGACGAGATGCATTAACTTGAGCATTTTTCCGTTATACACTCCTTTCTCAAGCAGGGATGAGCGTGTTTTATAAAAAACCTGATGATAGCGATCCTGGTCAATCTGCAAAATTTCGATCCATTTACCAGCATCAATCCGGTTTTCGTAATTACGTGCCTGAATGACCGCATTATCAAACCGACTTAAAATATAATCACGCGACTGTTGGGCATAGTCCGCATGGAAACGATCTTGATGGATAATCAGTTGTAACGTCAACTGTGCCAACGGAAAGCGGATCACCCCGCCATTTCCCTGCATTCCCCGATACAGTTCCATCGCCTCGTACACCACCGCAGGCCCATAGGTGGCGTCTACTGAGCCTTCAATAAATTTGGTGTACATTTGTGAAAGTGAGGAATGTTCAGGTGTTGCCCCGATAAAACCAATCAACTCGGACTGCACCGGATCATCCTGCATAATGGCAACTTTCACATTACTTAATGGCTCATGGTGATCAGTTTCATTTTCAACCAGCATGCGGTCTTTGACATATAAAAAAGCGGCGCCCACCGGCAATATTCCTGCGACTTCATAATTCCCGTTTATCAGATACGGTTCTACCTGTTTACGACTGATACTGTTGATCACGGTTTTTAACTGAGAATAACTGTTTAACGCGCCGACCGCATCAAGGGTTCCGGTAAAACGGTTAAACTCGCGGCTGAATGTGCCGGTCAACAGCACTGCGTCGCATTTCCCCCGTTTAAAATCTGCCACTGCCTGTGCTTCGTTGACATAGGGGATTAACTGAAACGTCTCCTCCCAGGCCAGGGCAGCAATTTTATAGTCTTTCATCTGGGCAAATACCGGCCCATTTGCGCCAAGCAGATCAAAAACGCACAGGCTCTTGGTTTCATGCGGATGCTTCGCATGCAGATTAAATGCGGTTATGAAAAGACTAACCATACACATGTATTTGATTATCTTTTTCATAGTCCTCCTCTCATTGAACTGGCTACAGAAAACCGAAGTCTTCAATAATGCCAAAAATGCCTGTTCATTCAGACATATTATTATTCGTTGTCATATCAAGGAACCTCTGATCAAGTCCAATTATTTTTAGCGTGCTAAAACTGTCGCTAAATTCTAACCAACTTAATCAGAGGTTCCTTAATAATACGCAACGTATTTATGTATCTCTCAAAGTAAAAAACAGATCGATGCTCTGACTTTTTACAGAATTTCGTCGATATCTATCGTTTCGACATCTTCACCCTTATCGTCCCAGAATGTGCCCATCTTATTCAATGGTGTACGCTGGCCGGTTGCTTCCGTCCACATTTTGTCTGAAATAGCCCGAATCTGCATCCTGGCCACCTCATTTAATATCTGATATTCCGGATGCCCCTGATGTTTCTTATCAATACCCACATAATCACGAATAATATTCTTCACCCTAACTGAATCGCCCTGACCAAGGTAAACCTGAGCAGCTAACACATGGGCAAGAAAAATGCCCTCTTTCACGCCTGTTTCAACCGCTGCGTCAAGCATTTGTAGCGCCGGCCTGTCCTGAGCTGAATTTTCGGGAAGAATCACGCCTATCGCAGCTTTGATTGCATCTGGCGCCCCCCACCATTGTGCATTATCAATACATCCCGCTGCACGACCCACTTTACCTGCGATACTGAGGGGGACTTCAGCCTGGCCTCCCACAGCCACATCATTCATTATCGCCAGAATTCCGTTAACCAGCCCCACCAGCCAGAAAAACTCATCATTCTCTGACGAGAACGCCGGACATTCCCCGCCCGGCTCACCAAATTCACGAATAAAATACTGATAGCCCTGCAATTGTCTTTGCGCGGCCAGTGCAATATATCTTTGTTGAGCCACCCTTGCATCACGCGCTTCAACTGGCCTTTTCTCATGCATGGCACGCAGGTATCTTAATTCTTCTTCCCACGCCTTGAATTCAACGCAACTGCCTGACATCAAATATAACAGCACTGCCAAACGGTCTGGAGAATCGGTCACTCTGGAAAAACTCAGAAACAATGGCGTAAAAGACTGCGCCATGGAACAACTTAATTCAATATCCCGGGCCGCCAGCATATAGGGAACGGCTTCATCTTCGGTAAATGAAATCAGGGTATCGCTGGTTGCCTTGTACACTACGCTGCATCCTGCACTACTCAGTGCCAACGTGGCGATAACAATGACATGGAAGAGTTTTTTCATTTTAATTACAACTATCCGGGCTTTTAAATCAATCTGGATGGTACGTGAATCTATCATGAAATGACACGAACCAGAGAAAAAAATGATGCTTTTTTAGCTCAGTGTTGTGCGATGAACGTATTGAAATTTACAAACATCAGACATAAAAAAAGGGAAGCCTGGACTTCCCTTTTTTGTAAAAACAATGCTGTTTTTAGAATTTAAAACCGACAGAGCCTCCCAGCGTAAAGCCGTCTGTATCTACACCATCGACATCATCTGGCGTCCAGTGATAACGGCTATCTGCGCCGATAACGATACCTGGCAAAAATTCATAATCAGCACCGACACCAAACTGCATGCCTGTGTTTAATACCGTTACCGCATCAGATGGCGGGCTGATAATGTTAATGTCAATACCTGCAGGTATAATCCAAGGTCTAAACTTGCTACCGTGCATGAATTTAATTTTAGGGGCTGCGCTCACTCTTAACATGTTAACAGTAACACTTTGTTGTAAATCTGTATTACCAATTGTCAAAGTAGTGATAACGTTGTCTAGCCCACTATCTTTTTTCTCCCCCAACTCCGAATACTCAAGACCCAGTTCCAGACTAAATGAAACGCCATCCATCAGACCGAACAAGTCATTATTCATCGTGAAGTCAATCGCACCACCATAATAGAAGGCATCTTCATCTGTTGGGCTAGTCAATATATCATCACTAATACCTGAATTTGTTACCCCTGCTATTGAACCACGAGACTGGTTCATACTCATCCAACCACCACGCGCAGAGAACATATGGTTTTTCTCAAGCGGTTGCGCAGGTGCGTTCTGGATAGAAGCAACCCATTGATCCAATTCCTGCACTTTCGCAGTATTTGCTGTTGCAGCTTGTGCAGATTGTGCCTTGACACGTGTTAATTCTGCTTGCATCGCCTCCATCATCACAGCCATTTGCTTTAACTGTGCTTCCAAAGCCTCAGTTTTTTTCGCTGTTGCATCAGCAATACGCTCTGCTTTGGAGTGAGCCCCTACTTGTGGTGATACCATTGCACCTGCCAATGCTGCAGCTGCAACCCCCAATGAAATCTTTGTTGTTTTGGACATTGTTCCTCCCGAGAGGTTGTAGTTATAAATAAACAAATATTTGTTCGATTTGGATAATAGCAGCATTCAAAAAGCCATACAAGCAATATGTATTAATTTAGCAACAATTAATTCACCATCAACCATTGAACTTTCGCCATACGCTTTTAAATCAAGACCCTGCGGTCTTTACCCCTGCTTATTGCCAAACGATTCTTCACCATTTTATTAATCTTATAAATAAACTTTTTGTGCTAAGTCAAACAAAACAAAGGCTTTATCAGGTTTTTGATATTTGCAGTTTATGTATCACTCTAAATCCACTACATTAATTTCCTCTCCCATGTTAATTTATTAAATAGAAACAGGGAATGACATTACTATGCACAATACTTTTGATTTCATCATTATTGGTGGAGGAGTCAACGGCTTATTAACAGCCAAGGAACTGTTGCAAGAAAGCAACAATATCGCCATTATTGATAAAAACCAGGTCGGCCAGGAGTCATCCTGGGCCGGCGGCGGGATTTTGCTGCCTTTATACCCATGGCGACAGGCACCGGCAATTTCCGACCTGGTAATGCATAGTCTTACACTTTATCCCTCACTCAGCCAGGAGCTGACTGAAGCCACTCAAATTGACCCTGAATGGATAGACTGCGGGCTGTTAATTTCAAAAAACCCGGATGTTGATGACGCCGTACACTGGTGTGAACAAAGGAACATACATTACAGCAAAGATCTCGGTCATCGCCTGGATTCATTCAATACCCGGGCACAACACCCCCTATGGCTACCGGATATTGCTCAGGCGCGTAATCCGCGCTTATTAAAATCCCTGATCAAATTTCTGGCGGATTCGGGCATTACGTTTATCGAAAATTTTCAGATTGAATCTTTACAACAGACACAAGGAAGGGCCAGCCGGCTATCGTCTGCACATCACACCTTTAGTGCCGACAATATCATTGTAACGACAGGTGCCTGGACTGATGATTTTTTAACCCGGCATTTACCCCGCTTACCCAGCGTGAACATTCAACCGGTGCGAGGCCAAATGCTGTTATTTGAAGCCCACCCTGACACCCTGTCCCACATGATTCTGGACGCGGACCGTTATCTGATTCCAAGAAAGGACGGCAAAATTCTCGCAGGCAGCACGGTGGAACAGGCCGGGTTTGAAAAAGTCACCAGTGAAACGGCGCGCGAGGAACTGTTTCAATTTGCGACTACACTTTTTCCAGCCTTAAAACAATTCAATATCGGCGCACACTGGGCAGGGCTCAGACCCGGCAGCCCTCAAGGTGTGCCCTATATTTGCCGTCACCCCGAGTTAAACAACCTGTTTATTAACGCAGGCCATTTCCGCAACGGCCTGGTGATGGCACCGGCATCTGCCCGGCTGCTGGTTGATATGATACTGGACAGACCCCCTGCTAAAGGTGTAAATCCCAATGCTTATCAATTCAGCCGTTAACCTTTTTTGTAACATACCAGCCGGTTGCTGAAAAACGTTATGAATGCAGGCGAGGCAAAGCACAAAATGATGAAAAAACGCAGTTTACATAAAATAAATGAGCATTTTGAGTCATTTTTTAACGCCGAATCGGCAAGCGCAATTGTTTTTCAGCAGCCTGCTAAAAACACTCTTTCCCCACGCTTATGAATATTTATCCATTTCTTCGCCCTGCATTATTCCACCTTGATGCAGAAACATCACATCATCTGACCTTGAAAATGCTGAAACTGGGTTATCAATCCGGTCTCTCATCGCTGTTGTTTCCGGCACCTGTAAACAAGCCAGTGTCGGTAATGGGGCTGGACTTTGCCAATCCGGTTGGACTGGCCGCAGGACTGGATAAGAACGGTGAATATATTGATCCACTGGCGCAACTGGGCTTCGGTTTCGTTGAAATCGGCACCGTCACGCCGCGTCCGCAACCCGGCAATCCGCAACCGCGCCTGTTCCGCCTGCCGGAGCACCAGGCCATTATCAACCGCATGGGGTTTAATAATCATGGTATAGATTATCTGCTAAAGCAGGTCGAAAGCTGTCAGTACCAAGGCATCCTGGGCATTAATATTGGCAAAAACGTCGATACACCGATTGAACACGCGGTAGACGACTACCTGATTGGCCTGCGTAAAAGTTATGCTTTGGCCAGCTACATCACGATCAATATTTCATCCCCCAACACCAAAAACCTGCGTCAGTTACAGCAGGGCGATGAAATCAGGCAATTGCTGGCTGCTGTTAAACAGGAACAACACTCATTGCAGCAGGACTTTGGCAACTACGTTCCTTTGGTGATCAAAATTGCACCGGATTTAAGTGACGAGGACGTCAGTCATATCGCTAATTTGCTAACGCAATTTGAAATGGATGGCGTCATTGCAACCAATACCACCATCGCGCGTGCAGCCGTTACCGGTCACCCTTTAGCTGATGAAGCAGGAGGATTAAGCGGGGCGCCGGTAAAACAACAGTCTACCCATGTTGTCAAACAACTGGCAGCAGAATTGAAAGGTAACATTCCGATTATCGCCGCGGGCGGCATCCTCACGGCAGAGGATGCTCAGGAAAAACTACAGGCCGGTGCGAGTCTGGTGCAGGTTTATAGCGGCCTGATCTATCAAGGGCCACAATTGGTGAACATGATTGCTGATGCGGTATAAATGATTTTAAACCCAGGCTTACTACGCTGCCGGATCAAACGCCTGTTTTTCCAACACACTGACCATATCGGAAAACAAGCCTTGCGCATCTGCATTTTGCTGATCATCCGCTTGCGGATGGCTTTCCAGCATGCCCAGTTGATTGAAGATTGAATTAAAATCGCTTTGCGGCTCTGCCAATAACTCCAGCGCGGCGCGCGCATCTGCAATCACGGCAATGGCCTGTTGCAGAAAGTCACCTGCCCTGCCAAGCAGCCCGCTATCCACTTCGCTTTCTGGGTGTTGTGTCTGCTGATAGCGGGCAACCGCCTGCACAGATTTTTGCATATTCAAATCCATCGAGAATCCGGCAATCTGCTCACTGTTATATCCCAGCTTGCTTGCATGTTTAAAGGCCGCCAGGTTGTCGCCTTGAAAAAATTCGTGACTGACTTTGCGCATTTTTTTCATCACTTGATGAATGGCCTTCTGCTCATCTTTATCCAGTTCACCTTCCACTGAAATCGAAAAGTCCATTGAACGCGATGCACTGCGTTGAGAAACCATGAACATACCTTCTTCATTTTCCGATTGCAGCACACGATGGCTTTTTGACATGGACTGATTGAAACTGATCCTCACCCTATCGCCATCCTGGGTTTCCACTTCAATGTGTGCCGAACGATTCATCGAGCGGGACATACCGAGAAAACGGGTTTCGCTGCTTGCATCAGTTTCGCCGGATTGCAACTTTTGCAATCCATCCATCGTCAAGCCATAGGTTGCTTCAATATCTTCAGCGACTTTTCCCTGTAAAGCCCCCAAACCTTCCAGCATTTCTTTAGCCTCAGCAAAGCCTTGTTCAATCCCTGCACTGATACGCGAGAAGACATCATCTTCACTTAATTCTGAGTCGGTGTGTTGAAACTCGCCATATGCCTTGCGCACTGACGCGAGAATATTATCTGCCACTTTCTCCGGAGTGAAATCTTCTGCATCAAGTCCTTGCAACGATAAGCCCTGGGTTTGCAGAGATTTTTCCAGCGCCTGAATGACCTTGCCGGAATCTGACACACCGCCTGTTGACGCACTATCTTCTAAATTATTTAGAAGATCAACAGGATCGCTGCTGACCACTTTCTCTTTTTGCGCATCAAAAAACGTAAATCTTTGCAGGTTGTATAACGGATTAATCGAATTAATCATGATTGATACCTATTTTTCTATCTCTGCTATGTGATCGGCCTCACATCACAAATCTTTAATTTTTATTCCATAAAAGCTAAAAAATCGCACCCCTCTCCTGCAATATCCTGCAACCCGGAAGTCTTAGTGCCTTCTGCCTGGTTCATCGCCCGCATGATAATGGCGTGCAACCCGCTCACCAGATCAAAGTTAGCCAGCTCGTCCCGTGCAACCCAGGCAATATCAGAGGCATCGCTTTGGGCGACAGCAATTTGATCACCCGCATAACGGGCAAAGAAATCAATAATGACATAATGAAAGCCTTCCGCCTGTCGTTCAACAACAGCGATAATGTTTTCTACCCTGATACTCAAACCGGTTTCTTCTCTGACTTCGCGCTGGCAGGCAGCGACCAGCGTTTCTCCCGCGTCCTGACGACCGCCGGGAATAGACCATTGTCCAAAAGCAGGTGCCTTACCGCGTTTAATCAACAAAACCTGATGTTCTGGTTAATTATTACGGCGCTAACACCAATGCTCGGTAATTTTATTAATTGCCTGTTCATGCGGTAATCAGTATATTTGTAAGCCAATGTCTTGTATTTATATTGCCAAGATTGTTTAACCCTGACCAATGAAACGCCGGTTTACCATAGGAGCTCCCATGAAACATCTTGCTTATCTTGCCTCAATTTTCTTTATCTGGATTTCCTCCTCACCATTATTGCACGCCGCAGAAGACAAGGCGGCATTGATTAAAGAAGGTCAACTGCATACCAAACGCTGCACGAGCTGCCACGGCTCTGGCGGGGCCAGTAAAATTGATACCAACCCGATTCTTGCAGGGCAACAATTTGATTATCTGGTCAATCAATTAAAAGCATTCAAGTCAGGAAAACGTCACAGCAGCATCATGAACAGCCTGTCTGCAAGACTGAATAAAAATTCCATCATCAGTATTTCAGCCTACTTTTCCAGCCTGCCACATACCTCAGCCGGAGGCAATGCTGAACTAGCCGCCGAGGGCAAGAAAAAAGCGGCTCGCTGTCTCGGGTGCCATGGCAGTAAGGCGCAGGGACGAGGAAACTTCCCTAAATTGGCGGGACAGCACCCGCATTATCTGGAAAAACAGCTGCATGCATTCAAGAGTGGTCATCGTGAAGGCGGCCCTATGGGTGCGGTAGCAAAAACCCTGAGTGAACAGGATATCAAGGAAATTACCGCTTATTTTGGCACCTTGTAAATAATGGCTATTGAAAGGACAGTAAAGGAAACTGTCCTTTCAAAGACTGCTTTTCAAAATCACTCGTTTCCTGTCTGAATCACACTCTTTATTGTGTCGACCAGATTGTCAATTTCAATCGGCTTGGTGATGTGGGCACTCATCCCAACTGCCATAGATTTATCATACTCTTCTTTAAGAACATGGGCTGTTAACGCAATGATCGGCAGATCCGGATTACTTTCTTTTATCAATCGTGTTGCCGTGTATCCATCCATCACCGGCATCTGAACATCCATTAAAACAAGATCGTATTTGCTATTGAAATCTGCCATTCTATCCAAAGCTTGTTGACCGTTTTCTGCACATTCGATCAGAGCCCCTTCCTGCTCCAGCATATCTTTTAGAATCAAGCGATTAATTTCAATATCTTCAGCGGCCAAAATACTCAATCCAAGTAACCTGTTTGGCATTTCAACCATACGCGGTTGGGTTTTATTCTCCGCTGATAAATCATCGGTTTCGGTCAAAGGCAACGAGAATGTAAATACACTTCCTTTGCCAAAATCGCTTGTCACATGTAAGTGACCGCCCATTGCCAGGCTCAGGTTATAACAAATACTTAAACCCAGGCCCGAACCTCCAAATGTGCGTATCGCTGAACAATCAACCTGTTCAAACGGTATGAACAAGCGGTCGATATCTTCCGGTTTCATCCCGACACCGGTATCTTTCACCCTGAATTCCAGAGTATTTTCATAACCCGTCACTGTTAAGGAAACAAGCCCTTTATTGGTGAACTTAACTGCATTTGACAGCAGATTCAGTAAAATTTGCTTTAAATGTAATTCATCCCCCATGACCTGTTCTGGCAGATCCTGAGCTGTAATGACTTCAAACTGCAACTGTTTTTCTTGTGCGCGCCCTTTGATCAAATCTGCGACTTCATCTATGACTTGTTGCAAAACAAAGGCTTCATTAGAGACTTGAATTTTTCCTGCCTCAATCTTGGAAAAATCCAGCACATCATTGATGACGGCCAGCAAATGCTCACCGGATTTGTAGATGTGAGAAAAATACTCTTGAATTTTAGGTTCCTGTGAGTCTCGTAACCCCATTCTTGAAATGCCCAGAACAGCATTTAAAGGCGTGCGAATTTCATGACTCATATTGGCCAAAAAGCGACTTTTCGCCTTGCTGGCTTGTAGTGCCTGTTCTTTAGCTGTCATCAGGTCACGCGTTTGTTCTTCTACCATTTCAGATAAATGATCCCGATGACGGGACAATTCATCTTCCGCTTCTATCTGTTGGGTAATATCATGAAAAAAAACGGCAAGGCACTGTTTGCCTTTGTATTCAATTTCAGAAGCACTCATATCTGCAAAAAATATACTTCCGCATTTACGCACAACCGGAAGATTTCGTGTGATGCCCTGTTTTTTTCGCATTTGACATTCAAGCGCCTTAGTTATGTCTGACAAGTCTTTATCCGGGTGAATATCTTTCATGCCCAGTCCGATTAATTCTTCATAGCGGTAACCCAGCATTTTACACATCATGTGATTGGCATTGACAAACTGTTTGGTTTCAATTTCTGCAACCAAAAAACCATCCTGCGCTCCCTCAACAATTGAGCGGAATAATTGTTCACTTTGCTGTAAAGCATCCTGTGCTTTCTTGCGATCGGAAATATCTCGCCAGGTACAATAAATTGACGGTCTGTCCTGCAACACAATTGACGATAACGTCACCTCCGCCCAGAAGTCAGTGCCATCCTGCCACCTATGCACCCATTCAAAACGGTGACGCCCTGTGACCTGGGCAATATTCATCATACGTTCGGCTTTAATATAAGACGCTTCCCCATCCGGCTGATATTGAGGAGAAAGTTTCGATGGATGTACATAAGTTAAAGCGTGCTGGTCGGAATACCCTAACATTCGTACTGCTGCCTGGTTACATTCAACACATTGATTATTATCTATGATCCAGGCAGGGTCAGGGGAAAGATCGAACAGGGCCCGGAACCGGTGGTCGCTTTCAGTAAGCTGTTGCTCCTGTTGTTTAAGTCTCTGCAACACAATGGCGGTGATGTAAAAAACCACAAATGCGTCAATCGCCGGAATAATTATACTGAATGCAAGGTCCTCTCTCCTGATTGAGCCGTATATTGAGTAATTTAAAATTACAGAGATAAACACTGAAATCACTATGGCCAAAAAGACAAAAGTCCAGATAAACTGCCAGAATGACATTTTTTTTAAAAAATTGATTAACCTCTGCATGGCGTCATTTATCATCAGGATGTCTAAATTTTGTTAAATATCAATTAGCGGTCGCTTCTTTCCTGCATCACTGCAGTCATTTTTTCATTCACGCCGTGAATGCATTATCATAGCTGAGCATTTTGGTTCTAAAGTATGAATAATAAATGAACACAACCGCCACTTCTTCTGCAGGACGCAATCCCGCCCTGATTTTTCTTTTTGCAGGCACTCTGTTTGTGAGTGCCACATTGATGTTTGTCGTACAACCGTTGTTTGGCAAATTGTTACTGCCTTCATTGGGGGGAACGCCTGCGGTATGGAACACCTGCATGGTGTTTTACCAGATTATTCTGTTCCTTGGCTATCTGTATGCTCACTTTGTTTCCGCTAAATTAGCGCATCAGCAACAAGTCTGGGTGCATGTGGCGGTGCTGCTGATCAGTTGTATTGCCTTGCCGATTGCCCTGCCCGACAATATTGCTCCACCCACAGAAAGTGATCCTACGGTGTGGCTCATCTGGACATTGCTGCTGGCCATCGGCCTGCCGTTTTTTGTCGTTTCCACTACCGCGCCTCTGTTGCAAAAATGGTTTGCCCAGATTGGTCATCAACAGAGTGACGACCCTTACTTTTTATATGCGGCCAGTAATGCGGGAAGCCTGCTATCGCTGATCAGCTACCCGTTTTTGATTGAGCCTAACTTAGGTCTGGCTGAACAACGGTATTACTGGACTGGTGGCTATGGTGCTCTGCTGCTGATCATTGCCGGGTGCGCTTTTGTCTTGTGGAAAAACCAGTCTGCAACCCAACAACCAGAAGCATCGGACGACACCGAAACTAACGTTGCCCCCCTCAACTGGCAGACACGCCTGCACTGGTTGCTATTGGCGTTTGTTCCCTCCAGCCTGTTATTGGGGTTGACCAATTTCATTAGCACCGATATTGCCTCCGCCCCGTTACTGTGGATTATCCCGCTGACACTTTATTTATTCAGCTTTGTACTGGTCTTCTCGCACTGGAATGACAACATTCATCCGCTTATGTTGCAGATTCAACCCGTGCTCCTATTACCCTTTCTGGCCTTTTCCTTTATCGAACCGGCGGCCATTTCCTATGAAATCAATCTGCTGCTGCATCTGCTGGCGTTTTTTATTGCCACTATGGTCTGTCACGGCGAGCTGGCCAAACAGCGTCCGCATACCCATCATCTGACCGAGTTTTATCTGATTATGTCTTTTGCCGGCATGCTCGGTGGTATGTTTAACACCTTTGTCGCGCCGTTCATCTTTAACGCGGTTTACGAATATCCGCTGATGATTATCGCCGCGTTGTTATTACGCCCTGGTCGATATGATCGATCATCTTTGCCTCAGCTGATTTTGCCTGCCTCCTTGCTAATCATCGGTGGTAGCATCTGGCTGTTCAGTGACCAGCTAAATCAACATCTGTACAGCATCAGTATCATTCTGACCTTGCTGGCCGGACTGTGTTATGCATTTCGCCAACAGCCACTTACGCTGGGGTTAATAAGTGCCATCATTCTTATGTTCAGCCACGGCATGCATGGTCTGTTATCCAACACGCTGTTTCAGAAGCGCAGTTTTTTTGGTGTATTGGCGGTGAAAGAAAGTATTCTGAGCGATGAAAACCAGCGCCCGGAAAAATACCACGAGCTGTTCCACGGCACCACCAAGCATGGCGCACAACGCCTGCAACCGCAGCACCAGACCACGCCATTAAGTTACTACAGCCGTCAGGGGCCGATGGGACAATTATTCAGCGTATTTGATCAAGAAAACAGCCAATGGCAGATCGCTTCAGTCGGCTTGGGCGCCGGTGCCCTGGCCTGCTACGCCAAACCCGGGCAACACTGGCAATTTTATGAAATTGACCCACTTGTGGTTATGGTTGCCGAAAACAGCGATTATTTCAACTATCTGAATCGCTGCGCAGGAAAACGCGACATGATCATCGGCGACGCCCGTTTATCCCTGCAAAACGATGCCGACAATACATTTGATCTGTTGATTCTGGATGCCTTCAGCTCTGATTCCGTCCCCACCCATTTGCTCACTCAGGAAGCCATGCAGCTGTATTTTTCCAAACTGAAACCCGATGGCTTACTGGCCTTCCACATCACCAACCGCCATCTGGAATTGAAAAAAGTGCTCGCCGATCATGCCGTGAAATTAAAACTGGGCGCATTGATTCAGGAATTTAAACCCAGCAATCCTGCTCCGCTGGTGGTGGCGACAGACTGGGTCGTGATGTCCAATAATGAACAACGGCTTGACCGCCTGCAAAAAAGTCGGCTGGGCAACTGGCAGAAAATGCCGTTATACTTTGGTCTGAAACCGTGGACAGACGACTTTTCTAACATTATCGGGATATGGAAATGAAAACACTGACACTGCAACAACTGGCAGAACTTTGTCAGGCCACTCCAGAAGGAAACAGCATTGCAACAGACATCCACTCAGCCGCCGACATTATGTCTGCCACAACTGGCCAAGTCACCGTACTCAGCGATGCAAAATACCGCAAACATCTAGATCACTGCGAGGCCAGCGCCTGCTTAATTTCGCCCAAACTAATGCCCGAATCTGTCCCGCAGCACATGGCCATGCTGCTGTGTGACGATCCTGAAATCAGCTTTCTGCATGCCGTCAGCGCACTGCACCCGGAGCTGAACATTGAACACAGCATATCTGACAATACTGCCATAGACGATAGTGCGAGCACAGGTGAAAACGTACATATCGGTCCGTTCAGCAGTATCGGGCAACAAAGTGCTATCGGCGATCACACAATAATTCACGCCAGCGTGCATATCGGCAACAATGTCAGCATTGGCAAGCACTGCCAAATCTACCCGAATGTCGTCATTTACGATAACACCGTCATTGGCGACCATGTCACCCTACATTCCGGCGCCATTATCGCGGCTGACGGCTTTGGCTATAAATACCGCGATAACCAGCATGTCAAAGTCCCGCATGTCGGTAACGTAGTCATTGCCGACCACGTAGAAATCGGTGCCAACACCTGCATCGACCGTGGCGCATTAGGCTCAACCACTATCGGCGCAGGCAGCAAAATTGATAACCTGGTTCAACTTGGACACAACAACCAGGTCGGCCGCAATGTCATCATCTGCGGCCAATCCGGCATCTCCGGCTCCTGCACCATAGGCGACGGAGCTATCCTCGCCGGCAGCTCCGGCGTGGCCGACCATGTCAACATCGGCCAGCAATCCGTGGTCATGGCTCGCTCTGGCGTTTCGCAAGACATAAAATCCGGCACCCAGGTCTGGGGCAGCCCGGCACAAGACCGCAAAAAAGCCTGGAAAGAACTGGCCGCATTAAGCAAACTACCGGAATTGATCAAGACTGTAAAAAGCTTGCAGCAAAGACTGGAGAAGCTGGAGAAGTGAAGCCATAGCCAGCTAATTCGCATTACTTAATAGTAAAATTCAATCTCAGTTTGATTTGATTGCAAGCGGTTGTTTTTTGAGTGCAGGCACGGCCTGACTGACGTGGTCAATGGGGGACCACACTTTAGACTATGTTAAAAAACTAAAACGACTACCTTTATTAACAGAATTCAAAAGTTCATATCCAAGTGCCAATCAGGCAGGCTGGTTATCAGTACTTGAATATCTGAAAGTGCTTCCATTTTGTTGTGCTTATTTGCCATGGACAGCCGAGCTTAACAAATAATGTGCTCGTGCCGCCATACTGCAGGCATAAAAAAACCCGTAAGGTGTGTACCTTACGGGTTCTGTTTAAAAGCTTGGCGATTCCCTACTTTCACATGGCAACCTG